>WLWD01000083.1_pt1 | contig 289602 bp, 209 predicted proteins | sample 6712731 | NCBI WGS metagenome assembly WLWD01 (sample SAMN12718690, study PRJNA576275) | sponge metagenome | isolation source: marine sponge | host: Mycale hentscheli | place: New Zealand: South Island, Marlborough, Capsize Point | collected 2014-11-01
GAAATCCCAGGGTTCCCCCCCCCTCTGTATCAAAACCCTGGAACAAATGAACATTTTGGTTAAAATCACTAGACCATTTTGGTTGTAGGCCATCAACCAAAAAACTGAAAATATCACTTCCATAATACACAGTCGTCTTCAATATTTTAGTAGAGTTACAAGATATAGGATGTATTTTTTCTCACACGGACATCTCATTGTGATTGTATAAGAATACTCTCCTACTGAAATAATGGAATTTAATGCATTGATCTCCTTAAATCTTGCATGTTCTGTTATTTTTGGCCTTTGTTATCAATACCACCCAATAATAGTGATAACAATAATAATAATATAATAATAATAATGATAATAATAGTAGTATCAATAGTAGTAACAATAGTACATAGTATCAAAATAGTATTATCAATATTAGTATCAATAATAGTTTTAATAATAATAATAATAATAATAATAAATACTATGGTTGGTGACCTCTAAAATACCTGTAGAATAAGGTAGCAATGGCTATCCACTTCAGATTGGAGTAGGTGTTTATGCAGCTTTGTCTAATGTAATATGGGAGCAGGCTACAAGACAATGTCTGGCCTTCTGATAGATTTCCATAAGATTGGTTGATTTGCCGAAAACAAGGGGTTTACCATGTCCAGGTGATGGTAATGGAATTAAAGCAGCACTGACAAGTGGCATGGTTCATGCAGACAAAACCCAAATACAGCATATGCAGAAAGTAAAGAGAAAAACTTAAGAAGTTGAAAGTGTTATAAGAAATTTACCTGTCAAAGCTTGGGAGAGGCAAGTTCTTTCCTTGAAACAAGCTTCTTCTGTGTCGAAACAAGCACAAGATGGAAAGTCTTTCAGCAAAGCTTTTTCTAGCCAAATTGAGTGCAGGAGATCTTATTGCACACATCATTCTTGGTGCATAGTTCACATCATAAAATAGAGCAAGAGAAACAAAATCACCAAAAAATCGGATTAGATGCTGACTACCAGCACCATCAGACACAACATAATAAAATACAAGTGTGAACTTGCAGATGATTAGTATGAGCTCCATCCTTCAGTGAATGAGATCGGAATGAGAAGGTTTAGAGAGGTTGGGAAATATGCTGGACCACTTTTCTTACCAAAAGTCACTTAAGCCTGTAGGGAACCCATATGTTGTGGCTATAGCTTCGCATTGCACTGAGCTTTGTTTTTGCCGTGGATTAGTACAGATTAACTATTGCAACAATGTGAATTCTGACAACATTTAGCTTTGTTTAAAATGTTGAGGTCAGATTAATCAATTTTGCTAATCCTATCATGAACTTGATTTAGCATAACCACAGCAGTATGTAAAAAATGACGGCCATTTTGAAAACGAGGTGATATTTTTATTACAGGGTGAATCTGCAATATCCCTATAGCCAAAAACCTTACTGTGTATTCTAACACTGTATCAATTTTCATGCTTTAATCATCAAAGGCACAATTCTTTCACATAAAAGCTGGACTATACCTGGAAAGTACAAACAGGACACAAGAATGTCACAGAGTGACTTAATAATGAATTAAAGTCAATGTCATTGGCTAGATTTGGATGTTTTCATTGTTGCTAATATAAGTCTGAAAATGGCGTGTGTTTTGTCTTCTAACAATTCACCTTTAAAAGTTGCTGTTAGTGTCCATTCTTGCTTGAATCATAGCCATTACTCATATCTCTGAACTTGTCTTCTGTTGTAAGCTCATAACTAGCATGGTGAAACTAAGCAACATGAAGTGGCACCCCAAGGACACTACGAGATACCAAATTTTTGTTGTAGCCTTGGGCATCCTCCCATCCACTATAGAAAATTGGAGCACGCAGGACTCTCAGTCCATTGAGCAATAGCAAGAGCAAGCTTTGACCTGCTGCTAATCAATAGAAACTTTGTGTCCAGGCCCAATGGTTTCTCCAGTACAAAGTCAGAAAGTTGTTTCTCCAGTAAGGGTTACTTCCGGCGGTAAAAATACGGCAGCTCGTGGCATCGTGGTTAAAATCATAATTCGGCTGATAATCAGTTAAAGTGTTTCTGCAGTAAGCATACAGATAATCTTAAAATTTGCTTTAGCAATAATTTATTATATGAGTATTAAATATGAAAGCTTAATTTTTCATTTTTTTCTATTTATAGAACAGCTTATGACTAATTAAATAGGTGGACAATACAAAAATTAAAAGGATTTAATCTTATGACCAGATGATAATGAGAATTATCAAGATAGCTGTATATGTTATAGCTGTGTCGACCAACCACTAGGCACATATTTCAAAATACTTCAGCGTCTCCACTCCATTAATTGAAAAACATTAGCCATTCATTATAACTTCTTGTAGTAATAGTAAAGATTCAGCTTCTTAGAGCCTTCCTCAGTAAGTGAACTTAAAAGCCAAAAATCTTGTGGCTTTCACTTTTGAGTTCACAGACTAAAGCCAAAACAGAATTATATGATAGTAGTATAAATTGTATTACAAGAAGTTAATTATACAAATTAGAGTAGGGCCTCAGAGTTCCGAACTTCATAGTTCCGGAGATACCAGATACGTTAATTGTCTTTGGTATAGATCACCATTAACGAGTGGGAGTTTCTAGATTTGACAATAAATTAAAAACAGCAGAGTGGTGATGTGCACATTGCTGGACAGTTTTGCAGCTATGGCTCATTGTACTTCTATCAAACAAAATAAAACTTTTATGTCTATTGAAAAGTTAAACCTACTACAAAAGATCTACCAACAAATTTCACCAGCAGCTGTAGTAGAACATTTCATAGCACCATTTTCTGATTTTAGGCCAATAAGTTTGTGACTGATATTCAGGGTAAAAAGTACTTGAAAAAAAGAATAACAGAAGATTTCAAACCAACATAAACTTTATTTATACAGTAACTTTATTAAACATTAAGAATAAATACACATTCTGTGATTAAAGGCGTAAATCTAATAATTAAAAGTAGAAGTTTCAGAGTTACAGACTTCCCCATTCCCGAAGGTTCTGTAACTCCTACAGCTTATGGCAGAATAAGTTCAAAAGGATTGGTAGTCCGCTACAAAAGCGGAGTAAGAAGTAAGACCCAAAGTGATCACCAAATTAATGATAAGTAAAGACAAGTTATGCTGCATAGAAGATGTCTCTTCTGTTTATCTCCAAGTGCAATTCCCAATAGTCCCTCTTAAATATGGAGGTTATAATTTCACTGCAGTTTCTTTTTCTCATCACACAGTTCAATTAGTTCAAACACCTCTCTAGCCACTAATAGCACACTGGGTCTTGCTAGCACAGTAATTTTAGCACATACACAATGTACAAACAGGTATCTATGTGTGTATATTGGTCTTCTAACTATGGTCACATGACTTTCTGTTTGTAATTTCACCATATTGTCACACCGTCTGTCCTCTTGCTTTCAACATCATATTCCAAATATTCAGAGGACTTCCTATAGCCTGTTTAAAATTCTAGATCAAGAGTCTATAAGTTTTTACAAATTCAATTTATCTTATAATTTATCTTATAACTTAATTTACATTTAATTGGCTTGAGAATTATTTTTCTCTGTCTTTAGAGCACCGTCCCATAAAAACTTCAGTGAACATTGCCCAATCCGCACTTTCAGGATTCAAACCGAAAGTGAGGAATTTCATTAGCTACTAAGACTATTTTTGTACAGTGTAATAAATACAACCTGGTTTTTATACGAAGCCAATGTTCCAGGATGGTCCTGTAAACACATCTCAGTTTGTACAAGCTGATTACAATGTTTTGATTTTTCCTTAAGAGATGCGATTATAGTTTAGACAACAGTATAGGCACCGCTTTTCCCTATAATAGCCTCAAGTTTCAGTTCAGAAGTGACTTAGCATAAAACATTCAATTTCTTCATTCGTTTGTGTGGACATTATGAATTCTACAGTGTATTCTTGCTACGATGGCACTGGTCTGAACTACAGCTCTGTCACTGTGGTCTACTGGGACACTGAGCCCCACAGAGGTTCTGCATTGGCCAATGCTGTTATCATCTTGTGTTTTATAATTGTCGGTGTCCCTAGCAATCTCCTCATCCTCGCCAGTATCCTGAGACAGCAATTGTACAGAGAACCCACGTACATCTTGCTCCTGAACCTAGCCTTGGCCGACTTGCTCATTTGCCTTTTGTTCATGCCCTTCACAGTTGTATCAGGACTTGCAGGAAGTTTTATATTCGGAGCCACGGACCTGCAAAGATGCAAAGTGTGTCAGTTTGCTGCCTCTTGTCTCACTATCTTTGGTCTTCTCACTATCCACTTTCTGTCTCTTCTCTCCCTGGACAGGTTTCTGTTTATCAGGTTCCCCCTGAAGTACTACCAGTTAGTCACTTGCACTCGTAGTGCTGTAGCTTGTGGCTTGTGCTGGATACTCTGCATTGCTTTATCTGTGCCTCCGCTGCTAGGATTTGGAGACATCATGTTTGACCTGAGGGTGGCCGTGTGTTCAATGGATCCTGACGGCAACAACACAGTTACCACAAACATTTATTACCTTGTGTTTGTTGCAGCTGAAATTTGCATTCCACTGGGACTACTGGTGGTCACTAATTGCTGGATTGTGTACATTGTCCAAAAGCAAATGAGAAAGATTTATTCTGCAAGAAAAGAACAGGAGGATTCTCTGGTAAATTTTAGGACCAAGCTTATGTCTATGCTGAAAAGCTCCAAGTCTTGGAAACAAATCAAACTAGTTAAAGTTTTTGGAGCTATACTCATAGCCAATATCATCACGTGGATTCCTTTCTTTATACGTGTAGTTGGAACTGCTATATTTGAAGATATATTTCCCGACTGGTTTCACGTGGTGATAACAGTAACAATAGTATCATTTGCTGTCATCCATCCTGTCATTCAGGCTTGGCTTGTTCCTGAATTGAGAAAAGAACTATCATATGTCTTCAACAAGCTTCACTGCTGTCATCGTCTACAAAATTCCTCCTTTAGTCAGAACAAACAATACAACTGCTTGTGTCACCATAGTAACAGCTGTTTCTTGGATTGTTTTGACTACTTGAATGTTTCTTTGTTAACACAAACAGAAGAAGTTTCATTGGCTTGACTATATATTTCACATTATGTATTTCTTATTGGTAAAAAAAAATAGATTATCTAATTAAGTGTGAAACACTTATTTTGCTGCACTTTTATGAATAGGATTATTAGCACTAAAAATATGTAAAATCTTATCTGCAGAGGCTAGGTTCAGGAGCAAGATGTATGTGGGTTCTCTGTACAATTGCTGTCTCAGGATACTGGCAAGGATGAGGAGATTGCTAGGGACACCGACAATAATAAAACACAAGATGATAACAGCATTGGCCAATGTAGAACCTCTGTGTGGCTCAGTGTCCCAGTAGACCACAGTGACAGAGCTGTAGTTCAGACCAGTGCCATCGTAGCAAGAATAAAGCACTTTAGTAGAATGCATTTACTCTACATGTGCTATAACACAAATACTGGAAGCTTTAATAAAACAGCAATAATGCATATGCTACCAAAAAAAAAAAAAAAAAAAAAGAAGCCAACTTTAATAATAAATACAACTGTTATAAAAAAAGATACTTTCCTTCCTGCACTTAACTTGGCTTCACTTAAAGGCAGCTTAGGACACATGTTAACTTCAGGTATGTGCACTATTAATTAATTTAATTTAATAGAAATGCACAGCTCAAGTACACATCTTGTGATATATATTGAAGAGAAACACATGAAGACTAATTGGTCAAGTTCCAAGACATAAAAGGTAGCACTCAGATAACTAAGACCAGGTTTACCTAGCTACAGAATCTATTTCCAGCAAGTATTTACCACCTTCAATGGGTTTACTGCTATAATTTTGAAAACATGCTTCCCAAATTACTGCAGTGAGTTTTCTTTACGAGGGTAGAGTATGAAGTAGAGAAAGGAAGATGAGCACAATGGATGAATAAATGGTTCCCACCTGATCTTGAGTTAGACTACAATGGTGCCTGTGTCAGATATACAAATATGATAACTTATGGAGAGAGAGAGAGAGAGATTGAAGTGTGAATGACTGCAGAGCCGAGACAATCATTCCCCCAACTTCACCACTTTATTTAGTTGATCGTTAATGACATTCCTCTGCCCACCAGAGAAATGGAGGCTCTACCAGAACTCTGTCAAGTTTGAAGGTTATCTTAATAAAGAACTAAGATATTAATGCCGAAAGCAACGGCAACTACCACTTCACAGTAACAGCCAATTCAAAGGACAAGTGACACACCCACTCAGTGACTGAAACTAATGAAATGTTCACTGGCCCCATCACAACTACCCTCTTCTCTGTCCACTTGGATATGTCAGTCCATCTGTAGCTAAATCAGCCTATCCACAATCTAAGTGTGCAGTAATTCAACTGTTTCACCACACAATGCAGTAAATAGTTTCTGGATAATACATATGCAATCCAATGTAAAACTAGCCTTTTATTTCATTAGCTATAAATGTATAACTACTATTGTTAATTTTTATGGGCAAAATGCAGCATAGTTGAGATGAATTAGTCCAGTACTATATAATCAACATAAATACTCAAAATAATATAGTAGTTAATATGTTAATTTAGTCTTCACTATTGTAAACACTATTATATGTTTATATATGCTGCCTATAACCGAAACAATACATTACGTTAATGTGCTGTATAAAGATTAATGGAGGTAAGATTGTCATATTATATCTACACTTAATATATACATATAACATAGGAATAAGAAAATTTCATTCAATTCGACCACTGATGTTTTTGTGGTGTATTTTTAACCCTAAGCACACATGCACGAGAGGGTTATATTAGTTGTTGTCCTGTCTGTTTGTCCGTCTACCATGCTCTGATTTAGGAGATTACTGACAATTAACCATTAAATTATGTATGAACTTACTCTCAGTATAATTGTAGGCCTTTGTTGGTAACACGCCCAATGGTCACGCCGTAATCATGTGAGCAAATAATGTCTTAGCTTTCGCGGTAGTTTTACTCTATTTTCTCAGTGGGTTACCAGAGTGCTGGAATTAGAGTTTCCTATTGAAACTTGCATGCTTAAATTCTCTTTATGAAGACAGCATTAATGTCTACCGTTTCATTGCATGAGTTGCATATCGACTTGCTCAAACTTTACATATCAACTAGCATGAGCTACATATTGATACATTCATACTGACACTACACCTAATAAACTATTCTTTGGGTCTTTGTAATAACTAGCTAGTGTACAATAGCAAAAAAAAGAAGAAAAAAAGGTTACAGTAAGTTTAGTTTATTTACGTAAAGGAATCCTTTTCTCTGAACTCATACAAATACATATAAATGAATATAAAATATACAGTGAACATGGCATTATTGTGTGGGTGTCTCTCACTCATTTGCTTGCTCATTAATTAGAACCACTTAGCAATGCCAATCATTGTGCTAATGGGTCGCACACTCGCAGTTTCTTGGAGTTACAAACTAATATTACTCCTACCCCTTACCAGATGGCTGTGCTGATGGTCGTTCACCAGGCAAGGAGCCAAACACAAACTGTCTTACATCCTCCATGAATGGTAACTGCACCATCAGTAAGTACTACACACACACGCAAATAAAGATAAGATACACATACGAGTGCAAACATCACTAGCAATACAGGGAAAATCCCCACTACTCTGGACTTGTTATAATTCTATATTATCAAAGCCAGACACATCACCACTCAACATCACTGGATATCTCTCTTTACTGAAACACTTCATCCCTTGTAGTTTAGTTCCTTTCATAGTAATTAACCATGAGAGGAGCTTGAGAAATGAAGGAGTGGGGTGGGAGAGAGTTAAAGGAAGCAACTGAATCCACTAAACAGCTCCTCCCACCTGACAACTCCTCCCACCTGACAACTCCTCCCACCTGACAACTCCTCCTACCTGACAGGTCCTCCCACCCAACAGCTCCTCCTACTCAACAACCCTAACTATCCCTCTTATGCATTAGACCAATGACTAGATACTAGGTCCTCTTAAGTGCTGATCACTGGCTCACCCCCTCTTAATTAAGTGCAATCACTGGCTCACGTCTCTTAATTACGTGCTGATTACAGGCTCACCTCCTCATCTGCCTTGATCTTGGGAATCAATGCCACTAGTTTAGGTTGTGAGTTGCTCCTCCATACATACCTGGCCACACCCACCATCTCCGTCTCAAACAGAGCATGGATGAATGCTGACAACGCCCTAGCACCATTCTACCAACAGAAAATTTTTTTTAAAATAATAATGTACATAACATACGTAACTGGAGCTCGGGTATGCACTAGACTCACACACTGTAGCTATTTGTAACTAGGGTGAGCACTGGACTGACACACTGAAGCTATGTTTGCCCAAGACATACCATCTAGCAAACAGTGATATGGTAGGAATCATCACGAATAATGCGATTCCTAGATGGTAGGCATGGCTAGCCAAATATTGGTAAAGCCAAATATTGGTAAAGAGCATCAAATTCACTGACAAGAAACTAGGATTGTGCACAAGTACGGTGAGTAAACACAAGTTTGGCAAATAGCAATGCTGTTCATTTAAAAGCAATTGTTACATAAGTTTGAAGTACATAAGATATTGTAAATCTCCAGTTTGGCCAAAATTATTGGTCACAACTAAGTATCATTAGTAATAGTACGGCGCGTAAGTTGCCCATTCAAAAATGTATGGGAAAAATCGCTGTTCAATTGAAATCACACGGGGAAAGTGAAATAGCGTGTAACTAATTGAAATACCTCGGTAACTAAGTGGAAACTAAGTGAAATACCTCGGTAGTTAAGTGAAATAGTACGGGTAAGTGCGCACGCGTAGAGCGTTAACCTTGGAAACGTACAATTCCAGTAGTTTCTAGTTGGAGACAATGTCCTTCTTTACCACACAACCTCTACCCGTATTAGACGGAATGTTTAAACAGATTAGGAGGAGTCGTACGATGAAAAGAAAGTTCCAGCAGAAGCTAATCCTGGAGATAGACTGAATGATACAGTGTAGCTACAATTGCAAAAAGACTTTTTAAAAAGCTGGCCTACTATTAGCGAGTCAGGGTTTCATTTTTCTGGGGGGGGGGAAGACTTTAGGAAGGAGGGGGAGGGGCCACACATTTGATTGACCACACCCAATTTTGCTGAAACCACACCTATTTAATTTAAAATCGGCTCAGGTCTAGAATTAGTGACACCAATCTTGGAAGACTAATGTGTATTGCAATTGAAGGACCTCAATTAACTGAAGTGAACTTTCACCAACTATTAGATATATACAAACAACAAACTCACAGAATACCATTATAAATCATAACCACAGAATACCATTAAGTAGTAAATATTATTAATTTATTTCATGAAATCTGGGGGGGGAGGGCACCCCTACCTCTGTATGAAACCCTGCGAGTGATAGCACGGGTAACCTGTGCTATTAGGGGTCAATAGCACTCGTAAAGCAATTCAAATAACACACGGCTTCGCCTCGTGCTATTAATCCCGAATAGCACGGTTACCCGTGCTATTACTCATACAAATATATATATCTGGACAATTAACCCTGCCAGCTGGCGTGAACGGGTAATAAATAAATAAATAAAAACAATGAAAATAAAATTGAACCAAAATGAAAATTTTTCACTTTCCATTGATAATTTCTTCTAATCCCTTTACCTAAATATCATATGAAAACTGACCTCATCTGATGCAACGACCACTTGAACAGAGTTGCCCACCAGCTGGTGTTGTTTGACGCTCTTGTCTTTGGTGAATCCCATGAGAGAGAGGCATCGAGTGGCCTCAAACTTCATGGCTGCTTCATCCTCCTCAGATATAGGTACAAGGCTCTTGCCATACCTGTAACCTGGGGCAAAAAAAAAAAAAAACACAAATAATCTGTAAAATTCTTTTTTTTTTTTTTTATTAACAGGAAATAATTACTGCTAAATGGAGTTTTATTCTCTGGTCCTCTCTTCTCGTGAAGTTCAACGATGAAACAATTGCTACCTGCTGGCAGCATGTATGTCTTTTCAGTAAACTTGCATGATATACAACAAGCTGTATATTCTATTACAATCCCTAACTATCACTTCTCCAGCCACATCATTGTATGTCCCCCACCCCTTAGCCACATTCTGCTTCTCTCCTCTAAATATTGCCCACCTTTAGCCACATTCTCCAAGTCCACCTCAGTTTCATCTTCATCATTGCGGTGATAGGACCTCTGCAGCTTGACGGCCATGTTACCATCACTAGCCGATGCTTGGCTCACTGCCGACAACTTCTTCCACGTCTGCGGCCGCTCCACCATCACCTGTGAAAAGTAACACATCACACAGTTCTCTGCCCCTCCCTCCCTCACACACACACACACACACATTACACGTGCAAGAGCTCATACAGCTATTGCCAGGAACACTTCAGAGAGTGACGCTGCCCTGAGTGTGAGGAAATAAAATATTCCTGAAAGCACTGGATCTGGGAACATTCTGACAAGTTGCACCTTTCACTTATGGGCACCCACCATAGAGGTAACATCTTCTCACCTACCGGAACTATCGGTGATCCCTCATTCACTAATATACACATCACCCCACCTTGCCAGTGGCCCCTCTCATTAACCCTGCTAATGTCTAATCCCCTTTCAACCCTCCTCCTCTGATCAACGATCAACCCCTTCTTTACCTTGGTGAATATCTTGCATGGAACTTTGAGTCTGTCTCCTAAAACCAGCTGACCAGTGAACCGTGAAGTTTGTCGTTTGGGATTTTTGCGAATGAATGTTGAACTCTGCAGAGCTTCACTATTTAAAAAAAATATATATATATACATGTATATAATACTTATAGCACGAGTCAGAGTACAATATGGGAAAATATTTTACGAGCACGCAAAATATTTTCACGAGCCAAAGGCGAGTGAAAATGTGGCGTGAGAGTAAAATATCATTCCCATATTGTACGACGAGTGTGATAAGTGATTTATTGCTTCTTTGAAATTTTTCTCAACCGGTTACAATACAATTTTCATTGATTTTACTCGCTACGCGCGCGCTACAAGTAGCGTACAATATAAACCGTACAATATGGGAGAATACAGAACGCTCGCGTGATGCGGAAATATTCAAGTAAAAATATCAAAGCTGCAATAAATGTATATATATATATATATATATAAATAAAAAAAGAGAGAGAGAAGGTAAAATGAAGTCAAAATTAGTTATTGCACAATGTAGAGTGCACCACACCCCCTAATTTCCAGTATATTTAGTGTCTTGTAACATATCGTTACTTTACTACTGGTATGATAGATTCCTGTAATACAGTTATGACATTCAGATTAGTACGCTGTGCCATGACAACTAATCACACTCCATTCAATGAGTGAGAATAGGTGTGAACAGAAAATAATTACGCAATTGTTGGAAGAATTATTTTTAACCATGCATTTATGTTTGTGTATGTGTGAGTGAGTGTGTGTGTATGTGTGTGTGGTCATACTCATTTAGTCAAAGCTAATGACTTGAACATAATATACTATTAAGAAAAAAACAACAACAACAACAACAAACCAACAAAACAAGTGAGAATGTGACTTAATAATTCAGTAACTCTATCCACAGTCGCCTCGGAATCAATAAATGACAGAGTAACTGCTGTGACCCTCTCACACGTGCCCTGAGGGTATAGATTAGACATTCATATTTACCTAAACTTCAATCTGCAATGGCCACTCACTGAAACAACAGAAACTAGAGGACATTACTACACACCTCCTCTCTCTCTCTCTCTCTCATTACCAACAACCACTTACGAGAAAGAGAAGCACGTGCCATCAACCGCCTCCACCAGCCGACCAATCATAGCCTCGCCGGCCACCTGCTCAGCCGTACGCTTTCTAAAAGGGCGGGGTCTGCGGTGGGAAGGTCCTGGGCGGTCGTCTCCATTTCCCTCATCAGGTGGTCCACCATCATCACCATTACTGCCCCTGTCATCATCTATATTAGGACCACTTGAAAAGTGGAAAGAAAAAGCAACAGTGTATTGATTTATCAGAGTTTCACAACGAGCTTGTGCCACCTTTTCTCCTTCCTCAATTTTTTTTTAGATCCTAGATTCCCTGCCCCACCCACTTCATGCAAAAATAATCCTGTATGGATCTCTATGATCAATAAAAATAAAAAAAGAAATATAAAAAAAGTAGATTTGCAAACAATTCCGTCTCTCCCCACCCGCCACTAAATAAGCCAGTGGTTATCCCACCCATTGGCTAGTAAATCTGCTTTGTCATTTCATGAAATGAAGGGTTGCACAAGGTTAGAACTCTCTAGACCAACATTTCACTCCTATAGCCACATGCAGGTGGACGCCATATCTGATGCTGGAATGCAGGGTATAAATGAACCTACCTAATGTCCTGTAATCAGTCAATGATGGATAAAACAAATTACTTTGTTTTTGTTTATTACAGCCCTAGCAGAATTCATACAACTAAATGACTAAAAAAAAATCTAAATTTAGCTCCCAAGTAAGATGGATCATGCAGGAGTTAGGAGACTTACATAACTATTAGTTCGATGTCTTGAGCCCTCAGGCCATTGCAGATGTTCTCCATCTGATCATCGCTGTACCCTGACCCCACATCTGTGAGAAGGTAGATGGTCTTTTCGCCAACTTTCTTGACTTCACTAAAAATAATAACGACTAGCGTGAACAATAATGATTTGTGACCTTATCGGCATCGACTTCCACGAACCTGGCTGCATTAACGATTGCATCCATGGATACCACAATAGCATCAATAACTGAGAATAGAAAAGTCAAGGACAAATTTAGTTCTGAGGGATCAAAGGAAAGGAAAGGAAACTGAAGAAACGAAAGAAAGAAAAAAAAATTCGGGTGAATCCAACCCTGGCTTAGCCACCAGTGAACTAGCCAATGAGATATGACAACCCACAACTGCCAAGCTTTTAACATTTGTAACTTCTAAGAAGAGTCTGAACTAGGTTTACATATGTATGTACTGTAGACTAATTGTGTATAAATACTGGAGTGAGGGAGTGGTTCAGCCTACTCATTACACTATTGGAGCTCATTCACACACAAAGTACATATTACAAACTCTAAGAGTCCATTTATATACTACTCAGGAGAGGATACAGTCAGCTGGCGAGTTCTCCGGCTTGACTTTGATCTGATTGGTAAGGATGTCAAGGAGCTCCACAGTAGGGTTAGAAGGCGGGTAAAGCACCGAGATATTGTCATAGCCCCCTTCATTAGTTGCAAGACTGTTATCAGTGTCTATGGGTAACCAAATAAACAACAACACGATAACATTTGAGGCTCATGAGGAAAAGGGTGACAAGGAGGGACGAAGATGAGAAAGGGGAGAAATTGCAAGGAAGAAGATTAGAGGAAGGAAACGATAACACATCTGTACCCTCCTAATTTTAGTCATATAAAATTAGTTTGTAGTAATACACCAAAAGATGTGATCCCTGGCCCCATCCCTATAGGAAGGATAGAGGTAAGGAGGAGAGAGGTAAAGAAGGAGAAAGAGGTAAAAATTTGTAAGCAAAATTCAAAGTTGAGAAGTTAAAAATGTAGGTGATTGCGAACACTTTAATTATTTTTGTAAGTGGGTTCTAAAAGTTTCATTTGTGAGAAAGTGCATTAACAGAGGCAGCAGTGACTAGGATAGAGATTCACTGAATCAAGCTTATTTAGAATACTTTCAAGTTACCCTTGTTGTTTAAAAATAATGGCACTCCAATATACATACTAGCCAAACATTCTCCATAAAATTTTCTCTCCTTTCCCACCCATCTCTCCCATCTTAATTATGTATGAAAGTAGCGACTCCCTTTGAGACAGTGCAAGCTCAATCTCCCCCTCCCCCCCTTAGATTAATTCCTAAATAAACCCCTGTGTGAGGAGAGAGATGAAAGATAAAGTTATGTAGCTGAAAGTAATTTCAAAAGGGGTGGGACAAAGAGGAAAAGTGAGGAGTGAAGGTTAAGGAATAAAAGACCAGAAGAAAAGGATAAGGAGATAAATAAGTTATGTGAAATTATCATCAACACTTGATAGAACCCATACCTTCAGTTCCAAAGAGAACCACACCGATCAAATCCTTACCACCTGCAAATATCTGTACATCCATTCATTTAAAATATTAAATAACCTCATATCAGCATAATGCACACAAGCTACTCAAAAGCATGATAAATAAACCTCACTCTCTTCTGCACCAGTTGCCTGGCAACCTGGAGGGACATTGCCAGGGGTGTATCTCCTCCATGTAATGGGTCAAGATTCATAGAAGGAGTGACATCCAAGCACATAATAACAATATCCTACACAATAATTATTATTTAATTTTCGCTAAATAAAGAAAAGGCTTACCTTGGCCATTTTTACCAATATATATGAATAAAAGAAAAGAAAGACTTAAGAGTTCACTAAACGACCCGTACCTATAATGTATCAGGAAAAGTTAATCCGTTCAAAAAAAAAAAGCGTGACCACACCTTCCAACTACGTTACCTTGACTACGTTAGTGATGGTGGATAAAACCACTCTGCCGTTCCTTCCTGGGAACACCTTTAATGACCCCACGGTAAGATAACCCTCTGTTCTAGTTTGTTAGATGATACTCTCAATTGCCGCAGAAAAATAAATTTCACGTCTCTCAAACCCTGGGTATGAAAAATGGTTACGCACAAGTGCAACGTCCACGGTACGCAGTTGGAGGAGAGCCTTTGAAGTTCAACCAGCTCAGTGATGCAGAATTAGATGAGCTGACCAAACTTAATCCAACATTAACATATGGAAATGCAGCAAAACCAGCACCTGTTGAGTTTGTACCTGCTCATGTGGCCTTCGACAAAAAGGTAATGCAAAGTGCAGCAAAACTATTCACCGCTGAAATTTAACCTACCGTTTTAAACTAGGTCCTGAAGTTTTTTGGGTTTTTCAAGCAGACAGTGCACGAGTCACCTGATGAGTTTTACAGAGTGCGTGATGTGAGGATTTTCTATTATCTCGAAGATGATTCCATTTCCATTATGGAGCCACCACAGGAGAACAGTGGCATCCCTCAGGGTAGGTTCGTCAAGAGACAAAGGCTAGCCAAGAATGACCATGGAGACTACTGGCACTGGAAAGATTTCAACGTTGGCATGAATTTAACCATCTACGGCAAAGTCATCCATATTTATGACTGTGATAAATGGACGGAGGTATATTTATTTACAAAATAATTGCACGCCAGCATCGTGCTGTACTGGTTTGTTGTTGTTGTTATTTGTTGTTGTTTGTTTGTTGTTGTTGTTTATTGTTGTTTTTGTTGTTGTTGTTTTTTTTTTCCAGGAATATTTGACCAGCGAGGGGCTGCTGTTGAATGAAAAATCTCAGAAGCCTGACGATCCTTACATTTTGTCTCGCTATCGACCTCCTCATGCATATGTCACTCCTTCAGACTTTGATAAGCTGAAGCAGTTTTTGGAGTTGGATCGCAAGGTTTTAAGATTCTACTGTGTGTGGGATGACAGAGACAGTATGTTTGGAGAAATGAGGCAAGAGGTAATTCTTCCCTGGCAAATGATATTCATGCTAGAGAATAATAAAACTATCTTGTGTGCAGATTTTGCTGTACTATCTGGCAGATGATACGATTGAAATAAGAGAAGTGCACGAAGCCAATGATGGTAGAGACCCCTACCCTCTCCTCATGAACAGACAGAGATTGCCAAATGATCCCAGTGACATACCAAGTAACTATACCTATATGTTTGACTCAATATAATTACTTTTATCCTCCATCGATGCAGAGGATTTCCCCACCATTTCAATGGAAGTATCTGCTGATGAGATCAAGCACTATTTCACACCTAAAGACTTTATGGTGGGACAAACTCTCCTTATTGCCAATCGACGCTTGCTCATGTAAGATCACTGAATTCAACCACTGAAAGACTAATCATTGAATATTTGTATTATACAGCCATGACTGTGATGAATTTACAAGGCAGTTCTATAAGGCAAACTTTGGGTTAGATATGAAACCTGTCAGCATAGCTGAACCTCCTGCAACACCAGTACATCAGGTATAATGTTACATTCAAATTAATGTGTACAGGCTCTAGTATGGAAAATAGAGTTTGCTTTAGTTTATTTCATTGCAATCATCACAGGAGCTTCCTCCATATAATGGCTTTGGGACTTTGGAAGATAGTAAGCAGTCTTGCGTCACACTCATTCCCCAGCCTCCAAAGAAAGACTACTTGACAATGCTGGAAAATGATGGCAAAGTCCTTAGATATAAGGCAATATTGGTAAATGCTGTACGTCTGAAATTTATCCAAGAAAAGTATAGTTATCAATAATAATAATAATAATAATAATAACAACAATAATAATAATAATGGTGATAATAATAATTATAATATTGATAATAATAATAATAATAGGCAATTGTATCCAACACTGTAGTTATATTACATACCTCTATTAGCTATAGCTTAAATTAATATAATTGTATTTTATATTACTATGAAGGATTCAAGTGCCCCAGAAGACAAAGGCAGACAATTTATCATCTTCTACAGACTTTATGACAACACAATTTCAATACATGAAATGGTTATTCGGTGAGTAGAAAATGAAACAACTAGTTGACTAATAATCATTTCTGCATGCCATTTTCCAGCAATGCAGGAATAATCGGAGGAAAATTTCTTGAGAATACACGAGTACTAAAACCCGGGAGTCACCTTGATAATCCTGACTATTATGGGCCACAAGACTTGGCCATTGGCACCACTGTGGAAATATTCAAGCACAAGTTCACTATAATAGAAGCCGACTTGTATGTGTTGAAGTACATGGAGGCTCGACCAACAGAATTTACTGAAGAGATAATTGAGGCTCTCAGGAATAAGCTAAAATGTGATGGCAAGGCATGATACATATAAAGACGGTCAAGAACATTAATTTTATTATAATGTTGCATTTTTGATAAAGACAAGGTAACCCTTATCTTACTAACATACACAATTATAGCCATATTTCAAATGTTTAATACAATGGCACTTTCTTTCGAGATTTATCAGTCCTTCACTTTACTGATAATTAATAGAAGAATCATACTTAAATGTTTCTTGAAATTCACATACATTGTACTTTAAGCTTGCAAGCATCAAATAGGTTATAGCTGTTGGCATCATGAAAATAATTACATTTCGTGGAATTTTTATGAACAGTCACACCATTTAGCTTTATTAGAGATAGCTAAAGTGGTGGGCAAGTGAGACAAAATGGAGTGTCCCTTGATTCCTGAGTGTTAATTTGAATGAGTTGATAGGATGCCACAATCTACTTTTGCAGTGATCTTGATTTTACATTGATGTCTTCCACCATTTTCAATACTGGTATTTCAATGCAATCAAACATCAGCTTGGAATTATCATCTGCAAAATATATCATACATTGGAGCTGAAAAGAAACACAAACTGACTATAGACTACAGCAACCTACTAAACTTCACTTCTACAGTTGGGTTGGACAGGTCCTCTGTGATAGTAGTCTTAATCTGACATTTGGGATTGGTCTGTTGTAGTTTAGTGGAGGACACTCTTCGAAAAAAGTCTCTGAACATACGAAACAATTGAGTTTTTATCACTTAATTAAACGAATCAACTAAAACTTACTTAGCTGAACCTATCCTGGTGTCAAATGTAGAGAATAGTATTTTAATAGATTCAATGTTTTCCAAGGTAAAGCCTCTTATTTTAGCCATTTTTATATTTTCCACATAAGCCTGAATCTCTCATTACAATCAGCCCTTTCTAAAAAGAGCACGCCCACTCGAGAGAAATTTTTGAACAAAAATGGCGGCAGGGGATTGGCAGTGTTGATTAATGTGTAGACGTAAGCCAGAAAGCTGATCCCGACGCTGATCCAGTGAGTGGTTACAGAGAGGACTAAAATTTAGCACTATCTGAATTTTCCGGAGGAGCGTAGACATTATTTTAACGCCATGCTGAAGCTTCGAAGTTGGTATAAATCGGACTGACGTAAGCGAAGGCCCTGTTAACTGTAAATGTAACCTGAAGTGAGTTAGATCGGGCGTTGATGGCGCTGGGATGATATCGGAGTAACCTCCCGAATTTAGTACATAGTACTCGAAATTTATTAATTAACTCTAAGGAAAATAACGCCAATATCAATACAACTTTGACAGATTTTATTTCTTTCGATTTTATAGCACTAATTTCCTGTGACTTCATATAAGTTGGTAGCTCAGGGGCCTTAATGGTTCAACTAATTTGAATCTAGAAAACTCTATAGGCACTAAGTGTTACTTTATCCATAGTTTCACAAGTTTCAACACCTTGTGTACTTTAAGTACATAATGTATAGAGTGCATACTACGTGGCATGACTACTACAATAGCTAATGAATGAAACTTTCTACTCCCCTTTTCTTAGAAAGACTAAGTTCTGGACCTTCTTATCAAAGTGATTAATTACCGAGTTGTGGGCCAGAATTATCTTCCTGTTTAAGTGGACTGTAAAATCACAGTAGATCGCACACCATTCTTTACACCCCAACCCAAGAGATTTGAATTTAGGTATTATTCATAGTTGGTGATGAGGCACAGCATGCTCTTGGGGGCGACTTGTTTGTGGTCTGGAATGCATGATATACCCTTTACCATCTCAGCCAGCCCCTTTTTTGGATGAATAATCTTTGAAGATGTATGGTTAGTAGAGGGAAGACGATGGCTCAATAGGAATCAGCTAGATCCAGAGAATTTCAATACTATTATAGGCATAAGTAGAACCAGAGAATTTCGGTCAACTATGGCCTTCGTATTGAGGTTCTGTATTTCTTGTAACAATAAGTGTCTTGACTTTTACCATAGGCCACTAGCTGCGCAATTCTCTGAAAGCACACATGTACATGGATGGAACAGTACTGAAACTCTCTTAATCTACTTGTGCTTATGAGAGTACTGACATTCTCTTCTAATAAACCTATAATAGACGGGGCAAGAGAGTTTGTCTGTTTCTTCTATTGTATTAGATTAATCTGTTACATTCATGTTGAGTGTTGCTGAGTGTCAGTTTGCTTGTCCCACCCTATAATATTTAATAACTATTTACTATTACTTGTTGTTATTTAATTATAATGATTATTATAAATAGTTTAGTCCTGGTATAGCTACTCTAATGGTGCTTTTTGCTGGTCTGGATATGAGATATCCATACGTTTGTGAGCTGCAGAACAATTGTTTATTCCTCCATCACAATTTTGAATATGTATAAGCTTTGTAGCGTCTATCGATAACGGTGCCCCTGTAATATATGATGAGAAAGACAAAATGACCTGTACATTAGTATATATTATGTCATAATGTATACTTGTTGTAATAATGTATTTTGTAACATAGAGGTGTGTACACTCATACTCGTAAGTTCCTTCACTTCCTAGCAGCTACTCCTTGTGGGAGGACAGACTAGGTTCACTAGTATTTGTAACAATACTTATTGACCCAATCAAACCACACGTCTATTATTTGATTGTTGAGCAGTTCTGGTTCTCAGCAACTGTGTAACAAATCAGTTGATACAGTAAGTCTCCCGACAACTGAACAATTAGATTGAGCATATCAGGACAATTGGAACTACATAGAAACACCTAGTCCCTTCAAACCTCACTGATCTGAGATCTGAAGCCTTGAGGACAATGAACACTGCAGTTTTGTAATATGAATTACTTTTTCCTTCTCATTTTTACCTGTCCTCTGGGTCCAATACCTTTTTGATATTTTTTTTGGAGGGGGGAGGGGGGTTGTAAAATGTTTGTACTCTGATTATTTGTTTTTTAATTCCGTTGCGATCATGTCATAATCGCAGAAAAACTTAAAAAACAAGTGGTTTCCCTATCTATGTTTGTGCAATACGAGTCGAGTGCACTAGCAAAATAGAGGGTTAGTTATCATTAAAACCAATCAACCCCATTTAGTTCACACTTTTATTTCACTTTTCTTTAGTATTAGACCCACTGATCATAACTGCTTGGATTCAGTGCCCTATTTAGATGGTAAATGCACAAAGCATCATTAAACTCAACTCTTGGAACAGTAGTGTTTGATGTGGTATGTGTTTGGTTTGGGATTTGGAATAACAAAAGTCTACTGTGATCAATATATTAGGAGGATTTGGATGCTATTATTTTTATGGTAAAGAATATACTAATTGAATAATGATTTGTTATGTGTTGGATGGATTAGATTGGACAAAGTTGATTTAGTATAATTATAAGTTAAATAGCTAGATATAAATGTTGTTTGTTTATTTCTTGTTTTCTGCAGGGATCATTGAATGTGGAGGCTTTTACGATTTGTAGATACAAATTTATATCCATTCTGGTGTACAACACATTGTTTTTAGTCCAAATATATGCTGTTATAGCATTTACTGTTTATTTTAATAATTTTTTAATTCGCTTTTAATTTTTGAAAATATCTGAATTATATCATTGTACATCCTCACACTGAATTTTTAAGAACCATCTCACGTCCCCAATATATTATTTTTATGCTATGTCACGAAAGCGACTGAGAGAAGACACTGGAGAAACACCACTGAAGGACTTAAATGCGAAACGTCCGCACTATGACCTTCGTACAAACCACATCAGGCAATGCTGTTCTCTTCCACAGTATGATAAACGTCCATGTCAACATAAATATCACCTTAGACCTTTTGAACATCGGCAGCCTGCAAACTACATTGGGATGAAGCAGGCCTTTTGTTCATCTGCTTACCAAGATGGAAGAAGGAAAGCAGATGTCTGTCCAAAGTTTTCTACCGAAAGTGACTTGAAGAGGAATGCCCATTCTTACTCTGTGAATGGTCACATTGCAAGGTCTTCCAATTCTAGCACTGCCTCTGGGCGGTTGAGGACTCTTCAAGCTCTTAAAAAAAGCGCCGCTGCGGCAGTTGGCAGGAAAAAGAACAACGACATCTCCAAGGAAGTTAATGTGAGCCCTAATTTTATTTTATCGTTTTTTGTTTTTTTTTTAAATAAGTATGACGACATTTAACGCGCACTTTTTTTATATGCCCCTTCTTTTTGCGGATTCGCAGCACTGAAGTTCCGCGTTCGAAGCGGTTTGTTAGTCTGAAGTTGATGCTAACGGGTATGTAGTGAGAATCTGAACTAGCCTACCTTATCTTAGTCAGCTATTGTAGCGTAATTGAAGAAAAGGCTATAGAACTGGACTAGTAAAAGCGGGCGCCACTGGAGGAAACTAAATCGGAGAAGTCTGTTTTTTCGAACTGGATACCTGATACCTGCTCGACCGTGCAAGGACTCTTTCATCTCGTTCATACCCCGAATACTTCTTCAGTCCCTTTGTTTTGAGTATACATAAGAGCGTGGGGCTAATTCAAAGTCGTCATGCTTGCTATGTGTGTGCGAAAAGCGGCTGACCCCAGCGGTGGTACCCCAACTGTGCAGGCATCAACGCTGACCAGCAGTACGGGGTCAACCAGTGCTGCCAAGGCCCCCACTAGACGGCACAAACCAGTGAAACCCGTGAGAAGTCGAGGAGGAGCCACCAATTCTTCATCCAAGCAGCAGCTGGAATCATCAGACAAAAGAAACTCTATTGCAAAAGCTACAGTAGATGTGGATTGTACTGTGAAAGTTAGGGACAGTCCTGATGGCCACTTGATATACCACAAGGGAGACTTGGTGGACAAAAGATGTGAGTTTTAGTGATTGAGAAGTGGAGAGGACTTACACCTAAAGTAATAAAATAAAAATAAATAGAATGTGACCATCAGCTGGGCATGGAACGGAGAAGAAATAGGATTCATGGTCCCAAGGGTATTATTTCATGAATCTATCTGTCAGTAAGAAGCTCAGGTTATTGTTGGAGCTCTTTAGAAAAGGTCTTGATCATCAGGATGAACCTTGTTAGAATTTATGGGAATTGCTAATTATCCACCAAATTGAAGGGAGTAAAAGAAGCAGGTGTGACTCACAAACAGTTTACAGCATAGGGTGCTTACAAGCTCTCTACCTCCTTATCTGTTACATCAGATAGTGGTACCCACTCTTATCAGTTCCAAGTCTTATCCTGTTCCCATGGCTTCTGGCGGGAGAAACTGTTGGCTGTCTAGCTTGCAGTCCTCTACCCAAACCAACACCATTCCATTTTGATAGTTTGCTCAATAAGTGCTCAATGATCCGCTTAATTCTACTTCAGATGTTAAGTAAAGTGGCTTTACCTTTTTTTTCTTCCCCCTTCAATGATAGGCCAATGTTTGCCAGCTAATAGCACTGTGACTGGAGTATAGAACCTATTCTATACAAGAAACATCCTCCTTGTGTTTCTCTTGACAGTACAGTTCAGTAAATGTTCATTTGATGATACGCCCAGACTTCCCTGTTTAGCCAACTACATTGTTCTTTGACATAACAGATAGAGGATGACTGGTCTGAGCCAGTAATAAGTGTTTAGAGCTTCCACTACCTCCTACCTGCCTGTATGCATTCTCCTATGCCAATATTTTGTTATATTTATGTTGTGTTGTGTAGATGAGATTCTGTGCACTTTGGGAGAAGGGACATTTGGCAAAGTGGTTTGTTCCCACGATAGGTAAGTTTGCCTCACAGGGAATGTTGCATGACAATTATTTCGTACTTTTGTAAGTACAATTTTTTTTTAACTTCCATTTTTCTCAATGATTTGAAACCCTTACCCTAAATTCAGTGGTATGACATGGTGGTTTGCCTACAACTGATTGTGTAAGGCAATGAGATTAGTTTGGGTATAGTGGGTGCTTCAGTGGTCAGTCAATCAGTCTAGTAGTATTGCCTGAAGCCACTTTTAGTGTCTTCATTAGGGATGCTTAGTGTTTTGCAAGTATAATTTACATTGGGGGGATAATTCAAGTTTGTTGGCTAGGATTTTGTTTCTTGAACTTGGCCATTGTTTGTGTCCTAGGGCACGCGGGGGAGTGTTCACAGCTATTAAAGTAATAATTAGCACCATGAAATAGCAGGCGTGGTACAGTTAGTAAAGTATGAAGTGCTAAGTATGTAATAAATCTAGCACATCTTTGGGAAAAGGAGGGTAGTCTTATGAAAGTCCTTTGAAACACTAGAGTGTTTATTTCTACAACGTGTGGTGTGGCTGGCTGGGACTAGTGAGCTCTGCAGGAGCAACTACCTTGTTCCCAGCAGCGTGTTCACCTTATCACATGATAAAGAGCATGTAAGGGTGGGAAACAGCATTATCAGGCCCTGATATAATGCGACAATTTAGTTATTTATATTTAATTACCAGATTTATCCTGACAGTGCATTTGCATGTGTGAGGTGTGACAAATGAGAATGTTTTGTGTGTTGACATTTCCTCTACAGTCATAGTCTGCACACCTGCCTCCTGAACTGTCAAAATTTGTTTTGTGGTAGTCACGAGTTTGTGTTTCCTACCAAATGACTGTCAGATGTTGTGGCAGTGAGCCCTGGATTGCTCGTCTATGTAGGCAATATGACAACTTATGGCGTTTCCAGAAGCAGTCGTATATCTAACATTGTAATGAAGCCCTGGGTGGTAAAGGTGCAGTAAGTTTAGTTGGTTTTTTTTGTTTTGTTTTTTTTCCCTTACTCTTTTTCCTATCAGCTGTCCTTTATTGATTACCAAGTGTGTGTTGCTTTGAGCTAGAAAATAACCGTGTTGGGTGTGATCCCTGCCGAGTTTCCAAACAATGCTGTGTATACACTGCCGGTTGATTGGCTTGATATCAGCCTCTTTGGAGTCTGGCTTACTTCTTGCGTCTTTGTAGGCTTGCCGGCAAGTCTTTAAAGCCAGATGTGTTGTTTTGGTGCTGGAAGTTTCTGGGCAGAGGGTGGACTGAGGTGGGCCAAGTTAGCTGAATATGTAAGGAAAGGTTCTATTGTGGCCTACTCCATTCAATGGAAATTAAATTTAAAAGACTGAGTGGGACAGTGATTGTTCTTAGCCTGCCTGGGTGGCAGAGTGGGTGGAGCACTCCCAGAGTGGGAGGGAAGGAGAGACAGAACAGTAATAATAAGTAATATTGGGTCATACTAAAAGTATTGTCTATCTGTGAAGGTGCGAGTTCCCTTTTTGTTGTTTCTTGTCCATTGTATGGGATGACTTGACACTGTCTTGCTACAATCTACTGCTGACTAAGGCAACCACGTTTGTACAGTCTAATAGTGCAGCGATAAGCTGTACTATGACATAGTAGGTGGATGTGTGCGAGTGTTTGGTGGTGCACTTATAAGGAATTGAGTGTGATCTCTGTGTTGACGGTAGGTTGTAGTATTATCAAAAATTCATGGTTTAAATATGTACAGACAATTGGCTATCCTTTTTTGTTTCCCCTTTTCCGCTAACTTTTCTTAGTGATATAGCCTGGATAGCTATAGCACAGATATGCATGCATGCTATCGTGTTGCTCAGAATGGGAAATGCTTTCTTTATGACAGAACAGAAGTGCATTAGCAGCAGGATCATAGTTGTAGAATAAAGAATCAGTGGAATAGTTGGCATGCTTGCTCCTATCTGTCTTGAACTTTTGTGGTGGGCAGTGTCTCTGGCTGTGTTCTCTTCGTGCTCTAGGATTGATGTCCAAGGCAAGTTACAAATTGAGCCATGTAGGGCAGCAGGTGTTGGCGTGGTTACGATGGAGCATCCTTCGTAGGGGTCATGCTGGTCAGTTTGGCATGGAGGTGCCAGAGAAGGTGGCGAACGGGAGTGAGGTTAGTTAGTGTATGGTCGGACATATGGGTGTGGTTTGTGCCAAGAAAAAGTTTCGGTCAGGCAGGTGTGTTGTTTCCTCAGAGACCATTGCGGACAGCATATAGCAGATTTGTATTGCTCGTTTCTATCATTTATTTATTTATTTTCCCACATGAGTACATTTGTATTAATTAAACTTTCTTCAAGGGAATGAGTCTTTTAAGGCTATGTATGATTCAGTAGTTTGGTATGCCCCCTCTCCCCTTCAAACCTCTGTGTTGAGAACAAAGCCACCGACAATGTGTCTTTTGTGCTGCTACGCTGTCCGTGTATTGCGTTCTCCTGAAAAGAGGTAAGTTGTAAGCTTTGTCTTTGCAAAGCAGTGATTTGAATGCAGTGCCGTGCTAGGGAACAATCCCGTTCAGCCTGTTCCTTTTATGAGCGATGTTTGTTAGGAGTTATGCCTTCTGTTGCCACCGTAGCTGGAATAAGAGATGAGTGTTCCAGCAGGCAAGGTGCCTGGTTTGTTAAAAGTGGGTCCATGAATGGAGCCGTCTTATTCTTGGAGCAAGACGTCACGGCTGTGTCTGTAGCGCGACAAGTTGTTCGCTGGATGCCTTTAGGTGTGAAGATCGCTGTGTAAAAAAGTAGGGGGAGTGTAGCAATGGTGACTGGCTGGGTGGCTGGTGTTTTGCAATGCTTCATGCCTTGTGGCCCGTGTAGGGGGATGGGATAACATGGAGCTACGCTTTGTGGTTCAGATCAGCATTGTTGTGGGTCCCAGGGGTTGTGGTTGGTTTTCATTTGGTTTCGTGGTGCTTTTGGTTTCAACATTTTTTTGTATGTTTTGTGGCTCCGAAAGCGGCTTTGGTGTGTGTGTGTGTGTGTGTGTGTGTGTGAGTGAACAGCACCTGAGTCACTTTTCCTAGAGTGTATAGTCATCAATTTGAACTTGGTTCGGCTCTATTCAGGAGTTCGCAGATGACAGGAAGTTACAAGAGGAAGCTGGAAGCTAGTGTGGAGTAGCATTGATGCACGTTTCTCAGCTTGTTTCTGTCTGGAAGGCAATTAGTACCAAGTTGGAAGTAGTGGGGACTCTGAACCACAAGCCCTAGCATGTCTGGTGAATTTCAGTCTATAGTTGTTCTTTTTGTTCTTGTTTTTGTTTTTATAACTCCTTGATACTAAAGAGTAAAGAATAGAGGCAGCCAAGACTCATAACCATTCTCAGCAATATTGGCTGTGGGTCTGTTGTTTTCTTGTAATCCCATAAGGAGCCCACCATACATCCAGTACACGTATTGGGTGCCATGCCATCTGAAGACTCCAACCAGCACGTCCATGTAAGGCAATATCGTGTGCTGAGAGTACACAGACAGTGTTGTCCTGTGCCGGCATTTCCTGGCACCGTGGCCACAAATTTGTTTCCCCCTTTCCTTCCCTGTGGGTGGGAATCAGAAAGAGTGATGGCTTGCCTCTCTGTCTGTCTTTTCTTGTTCCGCGTGCCTTATTGTGCCGTGCTCTTGGCTGACCTTCTCGTTCTGGGATGTCGGCTGTAAGGCACATGTGTGCCATTCTATTGGTTCATAAGTTATGTATAGTGGTAAACATTAGCTTATGAAATAGTAACATTGATAGAATGAAGTGATTTATTCGTGTGTGAAGGGGAAAAAAAAAAAAACAGGAAGTGGTGTTGTGATGTAATAGTGATGCTGGTTACTGCGAATTGACAGGCCAGCTTTTTCCCACTGGTACCGAAGCCTGCCAAGGATCTGACCTTTGCCATCTGCATCTTAGTCTGCTGCTACCATAGGAGCGCCAATTTTAGCTTTTGTTGAAGCCCCAGCTGCGGTGTGTGTGTTACACTTGTATGGCGTCTTCTGGTTTCATCTACATGATGTGTGTGCTTGTCTGCAGTACTCATGACGTTATAATCAATGTGTGTGTGTGTGTGTGTGTATGATGTGTGTATTGCCTTGATGAACAAACATTGCTTCGCGATAGTTACGGTTGTTACGACCAAATGTTAATTATTCACTTAAACAACAACTGCAATATTTGGAGGAGTTAGTGGAAGTGTGCTGTTTGTGTGTGAGAGGGAGAGTGTGTGTGTGTGTGTGTGTGAGGGGGGGGGGGGGGGGTGAATCATGGTGATAATGTGTGTAGTGTTGTTTTGTTTATGTGAGTGTTGCCTGTTCCCTTTGTCTCCATTGATCTTGCACGATGTAAATGAACCAGAGAGTGATGGCTTGAGATTAGTGTTTGTATGCTTACTTCATTGGCACAACCAATGCAGTCAGCATCAGAGTAGAGTCCATCTGCTTAGCCAAGCTGCTGGGCACACTGTGTGTGCGTGTGTAGTGTTGAAGTAACAGTGCACAGGTGAATGTCACTGAGAATTGGCTCTGGCAAGGCTTGCCATCTGGGAAACCATTTAGTAAATTTGATTAAAGGTTGGTTGCTCCTCTAGGGCTACAGGGTGCAGCAATGCAGTGATTCCGGTGGGTGGGATGGTAGTCAGTGTGTGTGTGTGCCAAGGAGGAGGGGGGACATGTTCAATGACATGGCAGTGTTGGTCAGAGCTGTAAAGAAGACTGGGATTGTATGGAAGCAAGCTCCCTTTCCCACTCAACCTCTCTGTTTGTGTTCCATTGTATTTGTGGAATGCTTGGTGGAGGTCTACAGGCAAACGTTGTTGTTTGAACTCTTGGGATTAGCATGTGTTGGGATATGTGAAATGTTCTGATAATGAAATTAAGAATTTTAATGCGGAGTTCTAATGAAAAGGTGTGGCCGAATTATTTTGCATGAGCTACTATTGATTTATGTGTTAGTGTTTAGGTTCGGTCAAAAGCATGCGGAGATTGGTAGAGAGAGAGAGAGAGTATTTGGTGGGAGGGGAGAGTGTGGGGGAGAGGGGCTTTTTAGTGCCAAGTAGTGTTGAACCAGTTCAGGATGTTGTTGGATGTGGTGGTTGCCAGATCAAAGTAGAAAAGTGCTGTGGTGGGCATCTTCAGCAGAGGTTTGGATAGGTGGTGCTGGGACACAGCTGTGGATTTAAATGTTGGGTCAGCCACAATCTAGTTTGGCTGAGGTTGGTCCAATCATTAACTGTTCCAACCGACTTGGTTTGTTTTTCAAATTTAGTTTTTAAGATCATGTGACGTACAGTGCGAGTTCTTCCATTTGTTTTGTTTTTGTTTCGTTAACATTTAGTTTTTATTTCTATTCTTTTCCCCTCTTGTTTGCTTCAGGTTGACAGATAAACAGGTAGCAGTGAAGATTATCAAGAATGTACCCAAGTACAGGTGAGTTCACTCACGCAAGCTTTCAACTGGCCTTATTTAGGCAACTTGAAAGTGTTGATTCGGAGTAGAGCGTGGGCATTATAAGGAATGCCTTTCACATGTGTGAATGGTGTGTGTATTGTTTTGCACACTGGGTAGTGTGATGAATTGAATGAGAGGGTTCTTAATAGAGAGAAAGTGGGTAAAGGTAGTAGAGCTGATCCCAATGCTTCAATGTTTAAGGTAGTTAGTGATTTAAGCGAATTAAATGTTAAGAGAGGACACTTGGTGAGTTTAAACACACACCAATGCAATAATTTCACAAGAAGACAAAAATAAATGAGACATGTTCATAACATCCATCCTCACTGGAAGACGTTGTGTCCAAGTGCTAGTACGACGTTATGTCTAAGTGCTAGTACTATATAAGTGTTCCAGTTGTTACAACAGTTTATACACCTAATAATTACTGTATGTCAAGCCGAGAGAAGGACTTTAATCGTTTCTTGTTCTTGTTTTACTATTCTGGATGGCTCTGCTATAAGCTGTGTTGGTCTTGTGCAAGCTGCTAAAAGCACTGGCATGTTCTAAATGGTCGTCGTGAGATGCTGTCCCCTGCTGCTTGTGATAATGACTAGAAGCTAGTCCAGGTGCTCTGGAGCTCCTTGTAGCTGAACACTGCTTGTAGATAATGAGTTTCATTTGTTAATTACTACTTTGGAGAGACTTCTACATCATTAGTGCATTAGTTCCATGTCACACTTACTTTTGGTCTATTATTTTGTTTTGATTTCTCCCTCCCCCTAACCTTCATTAACTGGGAGCCAATAGGGTAGGGGGAATTTATTAGCTGCAATTAACTGAATGCTTCTGCAGGTTTCTGGTTAGGGTGTGGATGTAATGAATCCCTTTGTTTACTTTTACTCTTCCACCCCACCCTCTTCCCTTCCCTTCCCTTGGCATTTCTCCCTCTATACCATTTTCTTCCTCTTTCCTTCTTTCCCCCCTCAGAGCTGCGGCCAGAATAGAGATCAGAGTACTGGACCAAATCAGAACAATCAAAGAAGATGGCCAGGAGTAAGTGGTTATTAGTGAGTGTTTCAATATAATTTCAGATTCAATTTAAAATTTGACCTGTTTGAAGTACCACAAGTGTGTGTGTGTGTGTTGTACTTTATTTGACCTTAGGTGGTTGAGAGAACAGTTTATTGTGTGAGAATTCCAACAGATGATGTGGTGGTGTCAGCTGTGTAGTGAACACTGCTTGTGTTGTATGCGTGGTGTACGCATGCATTTGTGCGAGGTTAATGGTCTAATGGTCTATTGTTCATCTTGTGCTTCTCTTCTCCCTCTCTCTCTCTCTTTGTGGTGCAGTTTGTGTGTGCAAATGTTGGACTGGTTTGACTACCATGGACACATCTGCCTCACTTTTGACATGCTGGGTCTCAGTGTATTTGATTTTCTGGTAAGTTTGGCATGAATGATGATGATAAATCAACTGCAGGATGACGGCAACCAATGTCAATATATTGCCTGACATGATAGATGCTCAGTTAGACCTGCAGTAGTATTGATTTGTGGCTAGGGAAGTGATTGGTCATAGCCTTTGATGTGGTTACGCTATTTGTCAACTTGCCTTAAGTGTTCCGTTCAACTGCCAAAAGGCCAAGTCTTTATTTGTGTCAGTCTGCCCAGCAATTTTCACTGTTCCTAGAACTATGCCAGGTTGCCTGGTAGAACTGAACATACTGTTGAGTAGTTGCAGAATGTGTAATATAGCTAAAAGGTAGCTTCTTTTTTTTTTTCTTTTTTTTTTTTAACTGCTGAAATATTTATTGAAGTCCCTACAGTTAACTTTTGCTAAAGAACAAAATGCATACAGAATAAATTCCAGACCTTTCTTTCGAGTCAGGCATCAGCACTTTTTAATTATGGTACGGTCTTAAGATTAGAGGCAAGTGGTGATTACTTAATTGTTTTTGTTTGTTTGTTTTTAATATCTTGTTTTTTGGAACCAGTATAGTTTTGTCTTCTAATGGAGTGGGTGTGGTTTATTATCATCTTTATGGCATTTTGACTACTTATCTGGCATTGTTAACTTTTCCTTTCTGCTTCCATTTGCAGCGAGACAACCAGTATCACCCATACCCTCTCTTCCAAGTTCGCCACATCGCATACCAACTCATCAAAGCCGTCAAATGTGAGTGGCTGCCAGTAGTGACTTGGGGTTTGTGCCAGTAGTTAGTCAGGTCGATGGGAGGATGGAGTGACAACTAGTGTTGACAGCCTCTGGTTATAGTGCCGACTGAGCGATGGTTGGTGATTTTAGATTCCTGACGTGTAGAGTTAGAGACTAGCCTTTTTGTGCATCCGGTTGTTTAGTTGCTTGTATTGTTGGTATAACAACTGAACCTGTCTTATTGACAAACAAAGGGTGCACATGTGTTGAAAGTTTGAGCACATGATTAAGGTCAGTGATAGTATAACCAGGACTGTATTGCTTGCTCAGTAATACGTCCCTTATAAACTTAATGGAAATAACACAAAAAAAATTCTTCACATTTCATGGTATGAAGTGAGTTCCCTCGACCCCTTCCAATTCAAAGTGTTTAGTATATCAAGTGAGTGAGTCACTATGTGTGTGTGTGTGTGTAGACCTTCATCGCACGAGACTGACTCACACAGATCTGAAGCCAGAGAATGTGCTGTTTGTGAGCTCAGAATTTGAAATCTACTACGATGCCAGAATGGTGAGTGAACATGTGAGTAGATTAACCCAGACGGAGGAAGTGCTGTGAGCCTCTATTGTAATCTTTTAGCAATTCCTAGAAAAGTTGCTGGTTCCCACCTTTGCCAGAATTATACCAGTGTTCTATTTAGTTGCTCAGTTACTTTTTCTTTTTCTTTTTTTTCTTTTTTTTTTTTCCCTTCCATACTTTGCAGAAAAAGTCTCAAAAATAGTCAAGACTTTGTGTATTTGGTTAATTGACATTACCATTTCCTACGTTTGCCAGAATTAAAGTGCTGTTCTATGTATTTGTTCATTTAATTTTTTTTCTTTCCTACTTTGCAGAAAAAAGATGTAAGAATAGTGAAGAGTTCGGATATTCGGTTGATTGACTTTGGTTCAGCGACATTTGATGACGAGCATCACAGCACAGTGGTGTCTACAAGACATTACAGAGCACCTGAAGTCATATTAGGTGAGCTTGGCTAACATCTATAATCATCCACAACCCTCCATCTTGGTGTTGTGTCGTGTACTGTATGTGGATTGAGTAACTGGTTTTGTTTACTGTGTGTGTGTGTGTAGAGCTTGGCTGGAGTCACCCGTGTGACATGTGGAGCATTGGCTGCATCATGTTCGAGTTGTACAGAGGACACACCCTCTTCCAGGTAAGATTGTGTGTGAAGGGTAGGGGAGTTGCATATGCAAGTGTAAAGTGAAAGTTCCATTGGGTAACAGGATTGAGTGGCAAGTTGAGTGACAAGAAGGAAACTCATTTCCTGAGTATCTAATCGATTTATTGTTTCCTGATCTAATGGATTTATTGTTTTCCTGATCTAATGGATTTATTGTTTCCTGATGTGTACACTAATTGGATCTAGAGAAAGAACAATGTGACAATAGTGTGTGTGTGTGTGTGTGTGTGTGTGCGTGACACAGACCCATAGCAACCTGGAGCACCTGGCTATGATGGAGGCCATCCTTGGGCCACTCCCCCCATCATTCAACAGAGATACTAGCAAGACTAAGTACTTCTGGCACGGACAGTTGGATTGGGATCCTGACAGTCCTGATGGGAAGTACGTGCGGGAGACCTGCCGCAAGCTGAAGGTACGTGAGGAAATGGGTACAGTGAAGACGTTAACCACCTAACAAACACCCCTAACCCAGTAGTGGCAATGGAGTGATGATGACGATTGTGATTATGCTGGTTTATGATGATGATTATGTTGGTTTTTATGAGGATGATTGATTATTACAATTACGTTGGTTTAGATGATGATTGAGATTATGCGGATTAATGATGATGATTTTGATTATGCTTTCAACATTTTGCATTATTATTATCTGCAGCGGTACATGCTTACAGTGGACGTGGAAAACGAACAGCTGTTTGATTTGATCACACAACTCCTCATCTACGAGCCCCGTAAGAGGATGACAGCTTCAGACGCTCTCAAGCACCCTTTCTTCTCTTCATTAACCAAAAGCAGCCATGGATCAGTCCAGTCAAAACGAAGCCTCTCTAGCCAGAGTTCCACAAGTAGCGAAACAGAATAATGCAGAGATTTTTTCAGCAATTAAAGCCAGCAGACACTTGCAGGCTCTTAATATTATCTATATGCTCCTTTTTGTAACTTTTTAATTTTATTTTTTCCTTTCTGTTCTCTTTTTGTGTGTGTGTGACTATTAATTGGGCAGAATATAAATATAAGCAGTTGTAATAACTGCTACGTCTAAAGCTTTGAACAGTTCACCATGGCAACTTCTGCAACAAATTAGTGTTATTATAATTTTTTTCCCTTCACGCTCCCACTTCATGGGGTAGAGGGAAAATACATCTTTGATTTCCTTCTTTCCAAAGGTGTTGAAATAACACTGTCCTGCAAATTTCTGATCATCTTATTATTCTTTTTGTAAGTTTGTCAGTATGTTCATCAATTCTGCAGTGTATGCAGAATAATTTAAAGTGGCATAAAGTTTATATGTTTGTATTTTTTTTGTATTATTTGAATACACAGCATAATATTAAAATAAATATACATATGTATACTGGTACAAAGTATCCAACACAAATTGTTGAGTGGTTTGATGTGCTATGAAGTCCCTCATGATTTATGGAGAAAGGCCTCACTCAAAGTACACTTGAGGTTAACATAAATGAAGTTTAATGAAAGAAGTAGAGATTGAAGGAGGTAGGCAAGCTATTTTGAGAAAGTAGATATCGAAGTAGGTTGGAGGTACAACATTTATTAGATGTATTCTCAATGAGTAAAAGAAGGCTGAGAACGAATTTATGAAAAATTATCACTTGCAAACTTGTTTTACAAAAATAAAAAAATGATACAAGTGTAGAAACGTGATTAAAGTGGAGGTTGAAGGATATACGCTAATTTTAATAGAGCTACCCAAGTAAAGATAGCAAACCACGTATTCGCGTAGCTCGGTGTACTTTCTCAACTGCTAAGTGAGCTACGACGTAACAAAAGAAACACTGCCGTCTCGCCAACGCTTTACGTCCGTCAAACTTATAACAGAATCTTTGAATGGTAAAGGGTTCACTACATTACCCACATCACAAAGGACAAGGTGGGCGTGACTGAACACGGAACCTAGCTGCCCCTGTGCTGTATAGGCTACGGGCGAAGATGACTTGGAGAACTTTCAAGTTTTTTGAGTTCGAAGAACTGAAGGACCCCGAGTCCAACATTCCTTATGACAAGCTGAAGGTCAGCTCTGTTTTTCGGTAGTTGGAAAAGTTTTGTTTACTCTCTAAATGATGCTCATTATCTTATCTTTTAATTTTTTTAATTTTTTTACTTAACCTGTTTTCTTGAAGGACCTGGGGATTACATGCTGTGCTTGTGGAAGAGGCCAAATGATATTTGGAGATATCCTAAAAGTTATATGTCACAGTGCCTCTAATGCGGTGCTGAGTTGTTTGGGGTGGGAGAGTAAATTAGGAACTAGCAGTATATACTGGGGTATTCACTAATATAGGAAATGATGTGGTAAACTATGTAAGAGAGTGCTCACTTCAACTTTAGCCATCATGTAAGCTACTGGTTTCTATTTTGAGCTGATGAAAGACTTCAAGTCCGAAACGTTCTCTTATTGTTTCAAAAGTCAACTACGTTAAATAATTGCTCAAGAAAATATTCTATATATCAATCCTCAACATAGCAATGAGCCTTTAATCTATACTGGTTGCTATAAAATATTTTTTGGCTTTCTTGTGTTGAGTTGGACCACTTAACTACTTCCACACAACTCTTCTACACATGCAGACTCACATGCACAAGAATAATTGTTAGAATGGCCATTTTTACGTCCTATTTTGGCAAAGAATTGCTCTGGTTTGATCCTTGACTGGTAGTTTTACATGCTGGAGGCATCATCCACATCCTGATGACACTCCAACAGATGATTTCATTTGGAGCCTATGAACTCAGGGTCAATTTCATCTACCAGCTAAAGCAGCACAACTTTTTCCTCACTGTTGGAGAAGACGAAGAAATGTTCCCTATTGTCAGGTAAGTGTGAAGGTAGAGTGTTAAGGTGGAGTTTGGTGTGAAGGTGGTGTGTGTAGATGGTGTGGGGTGTGAAGGTGATGTGTAGGTGATATGGGATGTGAAGGTGGTGTGGGGTGTGAAGGTGGTGTTGGTTGTGAAGGTGGTGTGGGGTGTGAAGGTGGTGTGGGGTGTGAAAGTGATGTGGGGTGTGAAGGTGGTGTGGGGTGTGAAGGTGGTGTTGGTTGTGAAGGTGGTGTTGGTTGTGAAGGTGGTGTTGGTTGTGAAGGTGGTGTGGGGTGTGAAGGTGGTGTGGGGTGTGAAAGTGATGTGGGGTGTGAAAGTGGTGTGGGATGTGAAGGTGGTGTGGGGTGTGAAGGTGGTGTTGGTTGTGAAGGTGGTGTTGGTTGTGAAGGTGGTGTTGGTTGTGAAGGTGGTGTGGGGTGTGAAGGTGGTGTGGGGTGTGAAGGTGGTGTGGGGTGTGAGTGTGATATGGGCAGTGAGTGTGATGTGGGCGGGTGTGAATGAAGGGAGGGAGCGTGTGAATAACTCTAGTTATTCTTGTTATTCCTAGATATAGTGGTGGCTTTTCCGAACGCTAATAAAACCGTTCACTTACTTTTATTTATTTATTTTGCCCATCATTTCATTGCCAGTAAAGCCGACTTAGTTCCGGCCACTATGCTGTAGATAAGAAATGTGCCCACAATGTCAACATCACAAATCATGTTTTTGGGGGGGCAGAGTCTTTGTTGGCATATTGAAACTGAAGATATGGCCACATCACAGTTTCTCAACAGTCAATGGGTTGATGGGGTCAGGATAGGGCAGTATGCAGACCTTTGGGGAGATTAATAATAGACATGACTGCCGAATGTGCCAGTTAGCGTAAAAAAAAAAAAAAGATCAACACTATAGCAGTCATTGCTGGAGAATACAAGATACATTGGATGAGTATTCATGTACTTGATTTGAGAAGCTGCAGTGGGGGTAAAGTCTGTGTTTCCTGTCGTTGTTGTATAAACTTGAGTTCTGGCGTGTCCACGTTAACTATATGCGTGGCATGAATTTTCTTGGTGATGTTTGTGTGTGCTTACGGACACTTAAACCTTTACGCGAAATGTTAATGAGGATTATAAGCAAAAAAAAATCGACCAGTTGAGTGTCCATCTTCCTTGGCTGACCATAGAGTGGCTGGTCTGACCACTAACAGTATTGCTGAGATGTCTTGGGCTAAATGTTGGCCTGCAGTTCAACTCAACTGAAAAATTGGGATTGGGTTGAGGTGGGCAGGGCCGGGCTGAGGTGGGCAGGGCCGGGTTGAAGTGGGCAGGGCCGGGCTGAGGTGGGCAGGGCCGGGTTGAAGTGGGCAGGGCCGGATTGAGGTGGACAGGGCTGGATTGAGGTGGGCAAGGCTGGATTGAGATGGGCAGGGCTGGTCCGAGATATGGTGTGTGTGTGTGTGTGTGTGTGTGTGAATATTCCAAGGAAGCAGATTAATAACTACAAATGCTCCAAATCTCAGTTTTGATTCTGCCTTCTCTGTAAAACTACAGGGTGTGGAACTTTGACAAGCGTACAAAGGAAGGAAACCCAAGTCTGGCAAGAAACATCCGACCTTTTGTTGGCGGGAACTCCTCCTCTGTTTCTTCTGTGATGGCCATTTCCGCCCACGAGAACATGAACCTGATAGCAGTGGGTTTCAAGAATGGCACTGTGAATCTTATTCGGGGTAACATCGCCAGGGACAGACAGTCACGTGTGAAAACAGTGTACAAGGATGCAGAAGAAGGATATGTCACAGGTACATAAGTTTGTGTTGCATAAGAGACTCATTTTGCTGTACTTTAGTTTGTTCGATGTACACACACGTCGGTGTTAATTTCATTAAAGCCTTTCTTTTTTGTCAGTTTTGCTATCTTTCTTTGTGTAAGTAATTGCCAACAAATATATCTGTGTTGTTGTTTTTTGTTTTGTTTTTGTTTTTCTCAAACAATTTCTCTGTTCACAATTTCTTTCTCAGCCTTCTTTTACTTATTAGATGTATTCTCTCTCTTTCACAGGCTTTTTTAAACAATACAGAATTAAAAATATTTGGTCGCCACCGGGAATCGAACCCAGGACCACTCGTATAACGCACAAGTGCTCTGCCGCTGAGTTCTGTTGTCTGTTTTTTTTTTAAGTGCATTGCTTTAATTTCCCTCATCTCATCATTTGTAATGAGACATAAAAATGAATTCAGGCTGACCTTACAGGAACAGCATGTAGCAAGCCAGTTATAGCTGCCGCATGAGTGTATTGCTTTTGCACTTTGGTGCTGCTGTATTGTATTATTGGACAGACATTCAGTGGGTTGGTTTTATTATAGTCAGTGATGAATCTTCCCACCTTGAGCAGGTCACATGATTAATTGATATGTTATAAGTCTTTACTAATATACTACAATCAAGCCTTCTGGAGATTGTTTCCGTGTGTGTGTGTGTGTGTGTGTGTGTGTGTACGTGTGTGTGTGTGTGTGTGTGTGCTTGTTTCTCTTTTGGTATTAGTTCAATCCTTGTTTGGGTTTATTACGTAGTAGTGATGTGTCTGGAAGATAAGTTCCCACACTGTTGTGTTTTCTGTCTAGCTGGGGGGTTTCTAGCTGTTGTACTACACAGTGACCACTTTCCCACTTTATATCTTCCCTGGCCACTTCTTTCCCCTGCCCCGCCCATTTTTCTCTCTTTTCCCCCCCCCCCCCCACACCTTTTTCACTCTCACTCTTACCCCACCCCTCTCTATCTATTCTTTACTTTTCTCCCCCAACTAAATATCTTATGTGTGGTCTGGCACATGTGTGTTTATAGGACTTGGTTTCCGTCAGGTTGGCAACAACATCCACCTCATGGTAGCAACATCACACAATGTCTGTGCTGTACAAGTCTCCAACAATGACAAACAGGTAAGGGGTCTTCAAAACACAATCTCTCAGAGCTGTGTGTCAAGTTGTGGTGTGTGTGTGTGTGCGTGTGCGTGTGTCAGGTCATGTTGGATGTAGGTATTGGTTGTCAGATCAACTGTAGTACTATGACAGATCACACACAGGACTACAAGTTTGTCATAGCAAGAAATGAAGTAAGTTTCTATAACTTTGTTAAACAGTCATGCAATCTAATCCACGCACTGAGTCTTATCATAATTTTTTTATCAAAACCTCCAGTGTAGATGTTTTTATACCGTTGTTATTGTAAACATACGATACTGCTGTTATCATTGTTGTTATCATTGTTGTTATCATTGTTGTTATCATTGTTGTTATCATTGTTGTTATTGTTGCTGTTGTCATCTAGGCCATTCATTTCTACACATCAGAAGCCAAAGCTCAGTGTTTGGTGTTTGAAGGTAACTTGAAAGAATATGTGCATTATGTGTGATACATACTACATTGCTAGTTAGGACCGCTCCAGCTTTACCAGAACATTGCGTTTGTTGTTGTTGTTGTTGTTGTTATTTTTATTTTATTTTATTTCTGGTCCTATAGGTGCCTTTTATATAGGCAATAGTTTGGCAGGGTTGCATTTCATTGGGAGGAGGAGGGGGGGGGGTATTCATTCCTGCTAGAATAGCCTCCCTCCCCCCCCTCCCCAGAAACCTCCATGCACCTGTATTTTACTTTTATAGCCCGTGCTTAATTTTAAGGAAAAAATTCCCCCTCCTAGAAGTGTTTTCTGTGTGCTGCTCTTTGTTTCTTTTTTCTATGAACTACTCTCTAACAGAAATAATATTTCCTAGGCATTGTTCTATTGCAGGAGAATTGGGTGGCTCACGTACAGCGAACATCACACGGAAGTCTTGACTGATTAGTGGGTGTGGCTATAGGTTTAGGCTTGCGGAAGGTTTCTGTTACCAAAAGTTGGCATCAACGTGTGAAATACACATACATGTACATGTGTGTGTGCATGTGCATCCATATGTGTGTGCATGTGTCAGAGGTTTCCCATGACCTGCCATCCTGTGACATCCCTTGTCCGATGTACCCACACAACCTCTATATTAGGTCAGCCACTCGCTCGTCTGATTGCTTTGATGACTAGTCTACTACAGGCTTCACTTGGGAGTCTAGTTTGTTTTAACACACCATCGACACAACATTAGAAGTATAACCCCCCTCCCCCCCCCAACCCCTCAGGTGAAATGTGAAGGATAGGGGATGACCCCTTTTGATGATGTCATTATTACAGTATCATTTATTTGAGTGTGCATACTTTGGTCTGGTCTCTCTGTGTGTAACTTGTTTATTTACAATGTTAGATATGTTTGGGCTCTGTAGAACATGTGGATTAGGCAGTAATGAACTCTTTTTAGAAAGATTATTTTAAAAATACTTGAGGCACTTAGAAATGAAATTTTTACCATTTTTAACGCCAGGAATTAAAAATTAGCTAAATTTGCTTTCTAATTTGTTCTTTTGAAGTCAGGACTTAGTGCTCATAGAAGTGATCCTAACTTGCATGTGCAGTGAGAAATGAGGTGGATAGAAAGAGAATACTCTGTCCCTTGAGCTTCACAATGAGAGGGCGTGCTTGTTAATCTGTCATGAAAATTGACAAGGTTTGTTATTCAGAGTATTTTAATTTAACAGATATGGCGACGAGACAAAATTATAAACTCCGTATTTAATATTAGCTAACACTTTATCTCCAATAGCAGTACTGAACGATAACGAAGCTTCCTAAAAAAAATTTGTTGTTTTGTTTCGTTCAACTTATTGGTAATATTAATTTTTAATGCTATTAATTCAGAATTCTGCGAATTGTGCATGGTGAGTTTAATTTTAATTAGTCTTACCACACTGCTCGCTGAGTTGGTATTAGTTGGCAAGTGGCAGTGAAGTCCACGCAGACTAGCACTATAGCTCCGTTTACTCTGTGACAGCTCTTTATCAACCTGTCCCAGTCCTCGCGTTGCAGGTGTGAATTTAAAACACTGGGTAGTCTCTGACAGTGTAAACACTTCACGTGTTGATGTGCAATCTGAGTGGTACTGGTTGCTAGGTATTCCTCCCCCCTACCACAGTGCATGTGCTACAAGAGAATCTCAGTGGTTATTTTGGCTGTCATTACTATTTATTTTGAAGCCTTATGTTTCAGTAGCATCAGGATATTGGCGGTCACGGATTGTACGGTGTGGCGCATGTCATGTGATAGCATTGTTCATTGTTCTTAGCATTTATCTAACTACTACCGTATCTGCTCGATTAGATGCCACTCCCATATAGTGGCCGCAACTATCCATTACTCTCTGCTCTGCACAGATGTTGCTCAATGTATGTATGTATTAGCCGTTCGTTAAAGTATAAATATTGTGACAGAACCTTAAGTCAGTCAACTGCTGTTGTTGTTTTGTTTTGTTTTTGTTTTTTTGTTTTTTAATCCAAACCAAATGTTCATGATTTTTGCAGATTTGTAGATAGAATAAGATAATGAATTTGACTGGGTCGATTTTATTTTCTCATACCAAGTTTTCACTAAAGTAAAATAATACTAGCCAGTGTGTGCCATTTAGTTTATATGTCTCCATGCAGTCTATTTAATTTATTTTTAGTTCTTTATTTACTTCGTAAATTAACTAATTTATTATTATTATTATTATTATTATTATTATTATTATTATTATTATTATTATTATTATTTTATTATTATTATTATTATTAGGAATTAACAGAAATATCAAACTCTGTTGGCTACTGGTATATTGTGATTGTTACTAACAGGTGAGAAGTTTCTGACACGGTGGTACAGGGGATACTTGATTTCAGTGACGTTTGGTGGCCGAGTGGGTGGAGGAAGAGCGGCAGTTCTGACGTCTAGTCAGGGGAGCTCCAGCGATACTATGACCCTCACCATCTACGACATACAAAATCAATTTGTTGGTATGCCTTTACACTTTGACGTGAATTTTTTAGTTGTCTTTTTAATTTTTAATTTTTTTTTTTTTAAGCTTACCAGACCACTTTCTCCAGTCGTGTAATTGATGTGCTCAGTGAATGGGGGTCCCTCTATGTCCTTCTGAAAGATGGCAGGGTAAGTGAGGTACCTTACTGTATGAGGGCAATTGTGATGGTGATACTTTACCAAGCAATGTGCAGCTGATGATACTTTACCAGGTGGTCTTGCATGGCTGTGTTATTTCATCGAGTGAAATACTGCATTTGTGAGTGTGTTTACTTTATCACTTTCTCTATCACAGATGATTCGATTGGAGGAGAATGACACAAAGACAAAGTTAGAGACGCTGTTCAAGAAGAACCTGTACCCGACGGCCATCAGCCTAGCGCGGAGCCAGTCTTACAACGATGGTCTGATAGATATCTTCACACAGTATGGAGATCACCTGTACAGGTACAGATAGCATGGCACATACTATAACTACAGGCTGGGTACAGATGGCAGAGCTATATACTGGGTACAGATGGCATAGCTATAGACTGGGTACAGATGGCATAGCTATAGACTGGGTACAGATGGCATAGCTACAGACTGGGTACAGATGGCATAGCTACAGACTGGGTACAGATGGCATAGCTACAGACTGGGTACAGATGGCATAGCTACAGACTGGGTACAGATGGCATAGCTACAGACTGGGTACAGATGGCATAGCTACAGACTGGGTACAGATGGCATAGCTACAGACTGGGTACAGATGGCATAGCTATAGACTGGGTACAGATGGCATAGCTATAGACTGGGTACAGATGGCATTACTATAGACTGGGTACAGATGGCATAGCTACAGACTGGGTACAGATGGCATAGCTATAGACTGGGTACAGATGGCATAGCTATAGACTGGGTACAGATGGCATAGCTACAGACTGGGTACAGATGGCATTACTACAGACTGGGTACAGATGGCATAGCTATAGACTGGGTACAGATGGCATAACTATAGACTGGGTACAGATGGCATAACTATAGACTGGGTACAGATGGCATAGCTATAGACTGGGTACAGATGGCATAACTATAGACTGGGTACAGATGGCATAGCTATAGACTGGGTACAGATGGCATAGCTATAGACTGGGTACAGATGGCATAACTATAGACTGGGTACAGATGGCATAGCTATAGACTGGGTACAGATGGCATAACTACAGACTGGGTACAGATGGCATAGCTATAGACTGGGTACAGATGGCATAGCTATAGACTGGGTACAGATGGCATAGCTACAGACTGGGTACAGATGGCATAGCTACAGACTGGGTACAGATGGCATAGCTACAGACTGGGTACAGATGGCATAGCTACAGACTGGGTACAGATGGCATAGCTATAGACTGGGTACAGATGGCATAGCTATAGACTGGGTACAGATGGCATACTACAGACTGGGTACAGATGGCATAGCTACAGACTGGGTACAGATGGCATAGCTATAGACTGGGTACAGATGGCATGGGTACAGATGGACTGGTACGATGGCATAACTATAGACTGGTACAGATGGCAGCTACAGACTGGGTACAGATGGCACTAGACTGGCATAGCTATAGACTGGGTACAGATGGCATAGCTATAGACTGGGTACAGATGGCATAGCTATAGACTGGGTACAGATGGCATAGCTATAGACTGGGTACAGATGGCATAGCTATAGACTGGGTACAGATGGCATAGCTATAGACTGGTGTGGTTCAAGTTGGAATGGTAATGTGTTCACACAAATAATTTGTGATGAGGAAAGTGGGGGTTGATTTTCTCTGAAGGATAGTGGGGAATTTTCTTTAGGATTAAACAGTGTTAGCTCTGTGGTCTGTCATTGATTCTCTCTCTCTCTTTATTTCTCTCTCCAGTAAGGGAGACTATGATGCAGCCATTACACAGTATATCTCTACCATTGGCAAGCTGGAGCCTTCTTACGTCATCAGAAAGGTATTAATTGGTCCTATTTGTATGTGCGTGTGTATGTATATACGTGTGTGGTTGTGTATGTATTTATTTGGCAAGCGAGCGAAGCGAGCGAGACTCTATCAGGGGTAACTCAATTGAAAATCGGGGATATATGTATTTATATGTGACCGGTTTTGGGAAAATCGGCCTAAACGCGGCAAACAATTTTTTTCAGTATCCCCGGGTAAAGCCTTATGGGTCGATTTTTTTCGAAAAATTTTTTATGGCAGAAATGGATAGACACCAGTTAGCTCTAGCTTATGACGCAGTTGTAATCTCTGGCGTGCTCTAAAACTCACACTAGGAGGCTAGAAACACTAGCCGGTTGGACTCGTGTACGGAGAGTTGCTAAGAAATTATTGGCGGGCTTTTCACTAACAGCCGGGAAAAAACTGTAGCTAACTAATTGACGTACTATTCTACATAATTCACGTACTCACGCAATTCTCGCCATCATAGTTTCTTAAGGAGCCCTGCATTAAGCCTTTTAGACTTCTTTCAATCTGCCTGAAACCGGTTTATTCCCATAGTGTCCCGGAGACACGCAGTAATAGTATACGGACACAAGGCACGCCCCCTGACCTTAGCAACACCTTTACCTGGCGTTTTTTCGAAATAAGCAATAATTAGTTTAGCAAAAATACTGAAGTGTTGTAGTGCGTAGGGCGAAGACGGCTTGTGCTACAGCTTCCAAATTAGGAGGACGGCATCCCAAGGCCCCGTGCAGCCTACTGGTAGATTAAAATAGAAAACTTTAGATGCCGCGTTTAGGCCGATTTTCCCAAAACCGGTCACATATGTTTGGATGTATGTATGTCATTTTTGTACTTTGACCTTGGCATTTTTGTGTTAGTTCGGTGGTCGACCCCGTCCCAAACTTCACTGAACAGAATCCTCTGGTTTATCGATCATTACTCGTATCACCCTGGAAATTGAATTGTTTATTGTTTTGAATTCTTTTGCGGGTGCAGTTAAAACTTGAAAACCTACCAGAGTTCCATTTCTATTCAAGTTAGTGGCGGTGGTAATTCAATGCACTTTAGTGGTTATTAGCCCTACACAACAGTCTTTACTTAAATATTTATAGTCCACTAGACAATAAATATAAATATTCAAGATAAGTCTTATGTAGGTATGTCTAGTTGTGTGAAAGTATTGTGCATTACAGCCACTACTTAGCTAAAGAATATCACAAAGAAAACGTTAAAATAAAGTGTATTGTTTTGTTGCTGTTTTTTTTTTTTTTCTTTTTTTTTTCCCCTCAATTCAAACAGTTGCAGCGAGTGGTTACTCGAAGCGAGCGGAGCTGACTCTCTAATGAGTTCGCGATATATATATATATATATTTAGGTCTAGAAATTGTTTTTGTTCTTGCGTGGGCGTACGTGTGTATCTTTTCTCCTACGCGCTTGCGCGGGCCGGGTAACCTTCTTAGCAACATTTTGTTTTGTTTACCCGCCGTACGAAGTAGCGATGCCCAGTAGACAAAACGTTAGAAACGCTCGGTCAAGAGCTTTGAGGGCATTAGAAACTCGTGAAGAAAAATTAGTAAGGAGAGAGATAAGAAATGAAAAAGACAGGGCAAGGAGGAGGAGAGCTAAAACGAAACAGAAACAGGTAGCAAAGTAAAGAATCTGACAGTATTTTGTAGCCACACCAAGCATGCATGGAATAGCTGCAATTACAGGGAACATGTATCGCTCGCTTCGCTATTTTGTGCTATTAGAGCACATCACTAGTATTATTGGCGAGCGAGACACTTACAGGGGTAACACAATTTGAAAATCGGGGATGTTTGTTTATATGTTTGGACGTACGTATGTAATTTGGTACTTTGACCCTTGCGTTTTTTGTTAGTTATGTGGTCGACCCCGTCCCAAATTGCACTAAACAGAATCCTCTGGTTTATCGATCAGTACCCGTATCACCCTAGAAATTGAATTGTTTACCGTTTTGAATTCTTTTGCGGGTGCAGTTAAAACGTGAAAGCTTAAGGGACTTCCATTTCTATTCGAGTTAGTGGCGCTGGTAAGTCAATGCGCTCTTTGTCATGGTTATAAGCCGTGCGCAACAGTATTTACTTGAAAATACATTGTCCGCTAGACTAACCGCGAAGGCAAGTCTCGTGTAGGTGCATGTCCAGTTGTGTCAAAGCATTGTGTGTTACAACCACTACTTAGCCAAAGAATATCACAAAGAAAACGTTTAAATAACGTGTATTGTTTTGTTGTTTTTTCCCTTCAATTCAAGCAGTTGCAAAGAGTTGTTACTATGGCACTGAAATCCCTTTACCTTGTATGCTAAATTTAAAAACTGGACCTTATTTTCAGTAGCTTCAGTGTTAGAAGTCAAAATCATTCATATAAAAATAGTATAGTCTTTAGGCTCGCTCGCCATTTGTGCTCAAGCACATCACTAGTTATATATATTATGTATGTATGTATGTATGTGTATGCGTGCATGCCCCAAGGCTATAGATTTGGTGGTAATGGGGGCTAAAGGGTGGTATGGCTAGTATAGTAGTGAGGAGATCCCCTATAATTAGACACAGATGAGTGAATCAATATATATCTGGGAGGATATAGCCAGGAAGATCTGCATACAGGGCATTGCCTTCTTGATGTGTAGCCAGGAGCTGATCTGGGGAAATACACTTTTCATGAAATCTTGTGCCACCATGTTCTAACAAGTAAACAGACAACAGCAGCAACCATTTTTTTGTTTGACAATCACATTGTTTTTGCATTCAAAAGTATTTGGGACGTCCTATTTTGAGAGCTGATATCAGGTCCCAAGATTAGAGAGCATAGTTATAATGTGTGTGTGTGTGTGTGTGTGTGTGTGTGTGTGTAAGATAGCCGACTTTTTTTTTTTTTTTAGGTGAGCAATATGTAAATCTGGGTGGTGTGAGAACCCTGACAAGAAATGTCCCCTAAGCAAAAATCCCCCCCCCCCCTCACAAGAATTTGCAACTTAACACAATGACAGGTTGGCCACTACAGCATCTAAGCATGATCCAGTGATAGTTCTGTTGGACACAGTCTTCAAGTTTGACAGCAACTCTTCAGCCATGTCTAGGTCTTTACTGTCAGCCTGTTTTGTAACTTTGAGATCTCTCAGTCTTATAGCTGTACCAACTGGAATTTAAAGCATGATTGCTATCACTTAAAATGTCTTTTTTTAAAGTTCCGGTGGAGGCACAGGGTAACTTTTCCTTTCTTCCAGGACCTCTTGGAGTCCTGATACTGTCTCCAGTGACTTTGACTATTCCTGTCCTCACAGCTTTGACAGTAACACTATTTTTAAGCTCCCCCCTCCCCCTCCCCCCAACAAAAATAAAGAACAATCCTATATGATCTGTCCAGATAATAGCTAAGTGTGAATCCACAGCTAAAGCCACGAGTTCGCTGCATCATGGAGATTCCATTATTTAGTCAGGTGTTGCGGGTCACTCGTGATTCGTGTCAGTTTCTCGACAATGAGCAATTAATAAACGAAAACAGTGACAGAAAATGAAAATGAAACATGAAACATGTTGTGTCTGAATATTGAGCTTTGTCTGATTTCGCTCCAAATTGAATGGTAGGTAGAAGCATATCTTCTCCTATCAGATTGTTTCTCTCTCTCCCTCTCTCTGATGTTGATGCAAACATAGTTTCTGTTTCGATGCAATCTCGGAGTGGAGGAATGGGAGAGATAAGCTCCATGAATATGACTACATCTAGGACGGGATGTGGAGGGACAGGAGTTAGTAGAGTAAACCTATCATGTTGCTGTCTTGCCAGTTGGGCATATGGAATACTGCATTTGTGTATGTGCACATGTGAAGTGTATGTATGTGTTTGTATGTGTGTGTGTTTCTATAGTTCTTAGATGCTCAGAGAATCCATAACCTCACGGACTACCTCAAGGTATGTATAGACTCAGGTTTGGTGGCTTGGTGTCATGCCTGATTTAAAATGTGGTTTCTTTTCTTCTACGGTTCTCTCAAAGATAGTTGTTTTTGATGTGGGATTTTAATCTTGAGGGAGAAGGCGGAGTTGAATGAGCAACGAGTCCCTATGTTAACATTTACTCTCCCTACCAATACTCGTTGATGACCTGGCCTTCCCAAACAGAATACCGACTACCATATCAGACGTTGGGTTGTGTGTGTGTGTGTGTGTGTGTGTGTATGTATGCATGTGTGTGTATGTGTATGTATGTATGTATGTGTATGTATGTATGTATGCGTGTGTGTGTGTGTGTATGCGTGTGTGTGTGTGTGTATGCATGTGTGTGTATGCATGTGTGTGTGTGTGTGTGTGTGTGTATGCGTGTGTGCGTGTAATAGGCTCTTCACGAGAAAGGGCAGGCCAATGCAGACCACACGACACTATTGCTCAACTGCTACACCAAACTCAAGGACATTGATCAGCTTGATAAATTCGTCCAAGTAAGTTGGTTTTTACTCAATTAGAGGGTAATTATTTGAAATACTGTTCAATAGCTAGCTGTGGGAATTGATCCAGTGAAGTGGATACCCCCATTGTTTGTTGGTTTGCTTGTTTACTTACTGGTGCGTTGTGTTTTTCTTCAGGTAGCTCAGAGTCTGACGTTCGATGTAGAGACTGCCATCAAGGTGTTCCGACAGGCCAACTATCATCGCTATGCCCTCGCCTTGGCCAAGAAATACCAGAAACATGAATGGTGAGCTTCTGAGAAACACACACACACACAAACACACACATGCACACACACACACACACACACACACTATAAAGCATCATTTACATGCATACTTACATACATACATACATACATACATACATATATACATACACACATCCAAGTGGTACATGTGTGAAATATGAAAGATGATAGAATAAAGAATATGAATGGCATTGGCGAAAGATTAAACATTTCCCTCATTATTTACATCATTGTTGTCTGTGTATTTGTGTTAGGTGTTTGAAGATCCAACTAGAGGACCAGGGCACTTGTGCAGATGCTGTAGAATACATTCAACACTTGCCTTTTGAAGAGGTGAGAAGACATTGCTAGGCAGAGGAGGAACCCCTTCTTTACCTACTGTAGTACTGTATTATCTACTTGGCTTTGAAAACTGGTCATTAAAGTAGTGTAACACACACACACACACACACACACACACACACACACACACACACACACACACCTTTATTGTGACGTGGCAATTTCCAAATATGGTGTTTACATTTTTATTGTGTGTGTGTGTGCATTTAGAGTTTGTGATAAATGTGCTATTGTGAAATTGCTAAAGTGAATGCTATGATTGATTTGTGGCAATTTTCTGTAGCAATAGCAGTTCTTGTAGAAGTTTTCAAGTTTAAATTTTTATATGAGGACTGCAGGTGTTATTACTCCACCATTGATAAAAATAAAAATAAAAAAAAGCCCTTGAACACAGAGGATGTCATAATTAATTAGTGGAAAATACATGATGCAATCATAATGACTTTTTCCTTTTTTATTTTTTTAATTTTTTAATTTTTTTTATTTATTTATTTATTTATTTTAAATTCATTTTTCTCTTGTTCTTTAACTAGGCTGAGAAGAATTTGCAGCGTTACGGCAAACAGCTGATGAGTGAAATGCCAGCAGAGACAACATCTCTGCTCAACAAGCTGTGCTCTGACTGGATACCCAAGGGAGAACCCTCAGGTACAATACAATACATGTGGAGGGAAGGGAGGGAGAGTGGAGGGTCAGGAGGAAGTGAAGGAGAGAGGAAGGGGAAGGGGAGAGGAGTTGGGGTGAGGGTTAGGATTACGTAGGTGAGATACAAACCTGGGACAAGGTTTATTTTTTAATTTTCGTCCCTTTTGCTTTCTTACAAGAAATGCACTGGTAGAAGTTGGAATGTTTCACAATGACTAGCAGGAGTGGGTCCACAATGTGGTCCTAGTGTTGACACAGCACTTGGTGTGTTGTGTGAGAGCATTCAATGTACAGTAGCACTGGTGCTGCATTTGTACTAGTGTAAACTTGGTGTGTATTGTCACCATTTACCATTTCTCACCTTTCCATGTGCACACTTCCTTTCATGCTCTCAGTTGATTCCTTCACGTCTAAGCGCTCTGACCCCAGCTTCTTCATCAGGATATTTGTGGATAACAAGAAACGGCTCATGGATTTCCTGGAGACACAGATTCAGGTACAGCTCAGCCCCACCCACTTCATCCTAGCCCCACCCATTCATCCCTATCTTTCACACTTGTACTTTTATTATTATTATTATTATTTATTATTATTGTTATTTTATTATTATTGTTATTATTATTGTTATTTTATTATTATTGTTATTATTATTATTATTATTATTATTATTATAGCAAATTTTTCTCTTTCTAACAGCCAATATTGTTAATTATAACTTAACCCGATGTTTCAACTTCTTGCCAAAGTCCTCTTCAGGGGTCAACATCGGGTTAAGTTATAATTAACAACATTGGCTGTTAGAAAGAGAAAAATTTGCTATTATTATAATTATTTCAGTCGAGAATGACTGAAATCATGATGATGATGATGATTATTATGATTACGATGATTATGGTGATGATTATGATTATGATTACCACCACCTCAGAGTAACCGCCAGTGCAAGGACAGTGTATACACGACTCTACTGGAACTCTATCTGGGAGAACTAGGTTCTTGTCCAAGAGAAGAAAGAGGTCATAAAGAACAAAGAGCCATGCAACTTCTCAAACGTCCTGAGGTAGACGTTATTAACTGCAAGTTTTACAATTGTTTCACACAAAGTTGTTTCTTTTTTCTCTTATTATTTTTAAGAGCGTAGCACTTGTGTAAGTTCTGGATGTAAGAGTTTGTGGTACTTGTGTTTGTTTACAAAGTGGTGCTATTAAGCAGGTTATTGAAGTCTGAATTAAACATGTTACAGGAAATACCATGTACTGGTTTGGCATCTAGTCCTGTGCACACACCCTTCTGTCACCAGAAAGGAATGCTTAGTCGACAAATTGAGAGGCCATGACATGGAACATTTTAGTGGTGCTAAACTGAATGCTTAATATACTTTTTTCCTCTCTCTCTCTCTCTCTCTTTTTTTTTTTTTTTTTTTTTTTTTTTTCCAAAAAATTATAAGCCTATTCCTTTAATTTGGGTGTGATAGAAAGTTGAAACCAGCAGCTAATAACATGTCTTGTGTTTTCTAGCAATGTAGCTACAGTAGGTGCAAAAAAAAAACCTTCCAGATTCCATACTGTAAAACGGTAGTTTTTTTTTTTTACCATAGTTTTTACCGTTGTGTTTCGTACCGTTTACTAAAAAGGTAAAAAACAGTTATGCTTTTCCATCGATTCACTGATTATATTTTTTGCTAGAAACTCTTCCATAGCTATATCAGCACGCTGGGGCCTTGTATCACTGTTAAACGGGGATACTCGTACAAAAGTCTAACTTGCTTCAATAACTGAAGTTCTGATGGGCACACCACTTTAACCAGGTCTGCACTTTGTAGGTCTTCTAACTATCATTCGACCTCCAGCAGTAAAAAACAACAACTCTAAGCCAGGGGGGGGCCCTAATATCGAGAAAACATCGATACTGTGCGGTGGTTGAACTATCACTTCTCTGCAAAACAAATTAGAATTGGACGGCTTCTTTTTTTTTTACCCCAAAAGTACCACCTCAGGAGCTTGTAAACTAAAATCGGAACATTTTATTGGATAAACAATTTTTTTAGAGCAAGGCATACGGTAAATGGGAAAGATTAACGGTAGCACTGTCAAATGGAACGGCCATGTTTTACCAAATAGCATACCGTTTCCCCCCCCTCCCCCCCCCCATTTTTTATAGTACGAAATCCATTCTACAGAATGTAATCTGAAAGTTTTTTTTGGCTCCTTCTGTAGCTAAGGATGCTACCCTTCCCTGCTCAATGTTTTGCTTTTGAAATAGTGAATTTTATATCTAGTCGTTTGCAGCCGTAGCTGAAATACAATGCAATTAAGGGGCAAGGTCCCTATTCACTTCTTGTGTGTGTGTGTGTGTGTGTGTGTGTGCAGGCGTCGTATGACATAGAACATGCATTGGTGCTGGCTAAGATGCATGATTTCAGAGAAGGCATCCTCTACCTCTATGAGAAGACCAACCTGTGAGTGGTTTGTGTTATGTTGTTGTACTGCACATGCTCAGTGACCGCAGATCAAGGTCACCGGTTTAAACATGGCATTAGTTAGAAATATTTGTGGAATGATCACATGAACGAAAGAATAGGAAAAGATGGTTCAAATTGTGCAAATCTCTTTTTGAACTATCTACCGAAAGGGAGCAAAAGAAGAAAGTTTTGAAGGGAAAGAAAGTCAAGAAATCCGTTGTTTCTTCAAAACTACTCTGTCTATTTACCAGTCCTATTATTTTTCCAAGATTATCAAATTGAAAAGCTGCCATATACTGACTTGCTGTTTTTAGCAGCTATTATTTCAGAGCACCAACTATTTATGTCTGAGTAACACAGTGAGGTGGGGGAGGAGCTTGTTAATTGAGAGCAGCTGCTATACAGAGAGTGGTGTCTAATTGAGCGTGTACATTATATATATAATGTTAGTATGTATGTATATACGTGCTGTGTTGTTTGTTTGTTTGTTTGTTGTTGTTGTTTGTGTGTGTGTAGGTTCCAGCAGATCATGCATTATTACATGGAGCATGATGATCATGATCTAGTCATGAAGACATGTGAACGACACGGGTAAGGACAGCAATAGGAGCACGACTACAGCAACAACACAATATAAACAGCAAAAACGAAAACATCAGTCGGGTTAAGTTTTAACAAGAAGAATTTGCTATTATTATAATTATTTCAGCCGAGAATGACTGAATCATCGAAAGTTTATAAGCGTCGCTACTAAAAACAGCTCAGTGCGCTTACCTTGCCGCACATATTCTATTGAGCCTCGTCATGTGTGCTAAGTGAACTCAGTCACCTTCGCTGTATCATCGAGACCATCACTGGCGTGTAATCCGTGCCATGCACTCAGTGTCCTAGCAACAACTGGTATATTGTTTGGAGGGCTTCGTTGTAGCTTTATTTGGGCCTCAGTCATGTGTGAACGATGATACAATTCTCTCCTCACTTTGTACGAGGAAGTAGCTGTCACCGCCGCAAGTACTTATAAGCTTGATCTGAGGTTATCATGTAGTGGCCGGTCTCTATGACTGGCCTCTCTACTTGTACGGTGCTCCAAGTATATCACGAGTGTTCTCAAATTGAAGCAACAGTAGAACCGCAAACCTGTTGTTTTTGTTGTTTTTTTTTTGTTTTTGTTTTCCTCTTCTTTTTTTTTTTTTTTTTTTTTTTTTTTTTTTTTTTTTTTTTTTTTTTTTTTTTTTTTTTTTTTTTTTTTTTTTTTTTTTTTTTTTTTTTTTTTTTTTTTTTCCACAGACTTGGATACAGAGCAAAGTGGTGGAACTGAAATATAAGGAGTGATTTTGTTGTATATTATGCTAAAGATAATGGATGAGTGATGAAATATTAACATTTGGTATACATAATATTGTGATGATTTTATCAGGCCTGGTTGTGTGTGTGTTTGTTTCAGGCACAAGGACCCTAACCTCTGGGTGCAGGCTCTGTCCTACTTCGCGTCCAAGGACAATTGCCAGAAGCAGATAGTGGAGGTATTGCAGCATGTGGAGGACTACCACCTCATGCCTCCTCTCATGGTCGTCCAGACTCTGGCAGAGAGCCCCTGTTCAACACTCAGTGATATTAAGGTCAGAATTAGGGGGGGAGGAGGAGGGAGGAGGGGTGTGGGAGAAAAGTAAAGTGGGTTTGTGTAGGTAATTCTGTGTTACATCAGTGAGTGCTCATTTTTCCTATTTTGTCTTTTCTGTAGCCTTATGTAGTTCGACACTTGAAGGAAGTGAATGAACAGATTGCCAAGGTGGGTGTGGTCATGGGCAAGGCACTCACTTTTGTGTGTAGGAGGAGGGAGTGGTTGAGTTGTAGACATTCTTAGTCCAAACAATTATTTACTATAGATATGAATGTCCATGCAAGCAATAGCTTACAGTATAGTCTCCATTGTGTATGTGTGTTGTTGTTGTTATTTGTGTCTACACACGTATTTAGGATGAACAGCTTATCAAGCAGTACAGAGAAGACACCAGGAAGATGAGGGATCAGATCAAGAAACTGGAGACCACGTAAGTTATCTGTAGTCAAGTTTGTTTTGTTGTTGTTTTTTGTTATTGAAGATATTGTGTGATGTTATCTTATCCACAACTGTATCTTAACAATGTACTTATATGCGAAATAGTTTATTTTCTATTTCAATTTGTGCTTTCTTACCAAGTGGTCTTTGAAAGGAGTGTGTTAATGTGCCTTGTTTGGAATAACTGATGGTAAGGGGTTCTAGTAATAATGATTGTAAAGGAGCATTGAAAGCACTTTGCAAGTGGTAGCTGTGGTTACAATATATATTTATGCACAGAGTCGACTTTGAAGATATTACATTGTTAACTCCGGTATTTTGTTACTACCTCTGCTATGAAGGTAATATGGCTTATCTAAACTGCGGTGGTGATCTTTAATTGCCAAATATTTCAAATAATTCTAACAGTAGCGTTATGAACATCATTCAATCCCGCCCTCAATCAGTGAGTGGCTACTAATGTTTGTTTTGCCGTATGTTTTATGTTCAATTTGGAGTAGCTGACGCTTATCTTTGTTTTTTATTGTAAATTTGCCCAATTAGGGGCGAGATTTACAGTTTTGAAATGGACAGCGTAAATATCAGAATGTTTTCGCTGTCCGATACTCTATTTCCAGTGACTAATAACATCTCGTTATATTACATTATACAATCTTGCCAACACGATCACTATAGCATTACAATAACAAGTGTCTGTGCGTAGCTAAACTCACCTCTTTCTGTCGATAGAGATAAAGACTCATACACTGAGGAGTGTGCATAATTGGTATCTCACTAATGTTTACACTCTTCATTTTATGTTACATGCATGCGAACATATCTCTCTCACACACTCCACCCATGTGACTCCCTGTGCTGTGTTGATTTGATGTAGTGCCCAGGTGTTCCAGATCATGAAGTGTGGCCTGTGCATGCGTCCTCTGTCCTTACCCGCCGTTCACTTCCTCTGTGAGCACTCCTTTCACCAGAACTGTCTCGACGACGAGTTTGAACACGAGTGTCCCATATGTGCTCGTGACAACAGGTAAAGGGTTGCACTCGTTACATTGTGGAGGGTATGGTATAGGAGTTGTATTGAAGTAGGGATGTGGTGGGTGTTAGCATGTACATACATACATACATACACACATACATGCTTAATGCTCGATATCTTCGCACTAGTATTTTTAGGTTGTGACCAATAGACTAGAGGTTAGTTAATAACAACCAGCCTAGCTTACCAGTTCAGGGTGTACCTTTCTCAACAGCAACAAAAAAAAATTCAACCTAGTCTGAAGCATGCAGCTGCTAAAGTATCTGGTGAGGGTGTGGGGGAGCCCCCATATGATTGAGTTCCCCTATGCAAGACTGGTGCTGAATTGCAACTGATAGTGAAAGAGAGAGAGAGTGCATTGCAACTCACAGGCACACCAATGTAGGTAGTGTGACACATAGCTGTAAGGAGTGCGTGGAAAACTGTCAAAGACAAGCATCACATCAGTGGGGTGTGTTGGGCTACAGCATCTGTATGAGGCTTTTCTTTGTCTGTCTCTCCTGCCTTAGACGTACAAAGAGTGTGAAGTCTATGTTGTTGGGTTTATTTCCCCCAACAAATGGACTGTTGACTGCTATTTTAAAAATTTCACAAAGTCTGGATTGTTTATTGTGTTGTGTCGTAAACATAACGTTAGTTTCAGTGTATAATTAATAGCATTTGTACTCTTGTCTTAGACGTTTATTTAGATGGACTTCCTTGTACGTATACGCTAATCTCGACCTTCAAACTGCTGCAATATGGGTTATGGGTTGAAGTACTCGTTTAACAGCTGAATTGTGTATCAATAACGATGTTTTTGTTGTTGTCTGATTGTTGTTTTTAGGAAAGTGTTGGACGTAATCCAGCAACAGGCCGGAATGACAGACTTACATGAGCAATTTCACTCGCAGGTGAGAAGGACTGACTTATATGTAATGGGTCAGTACATGTGGTAGCTAATTGCCTAATGTGCTATTAGCACTTGGTTCAGAGTACGGCAATGTACCAATACAATATTATGTATACACACATCAGACTACAGTCTCATTAAGCCTTACCTGCTGGAGTATTTTTGCTATACTATGAATACGTGGATAGTGTTAAATCTAAACTTTTTAAATAGTAGTATTAATTGATTTTAATTTAAACACTAATTTTTTATCTTCCAAAGTCACAGAAGAAACTCGCAGAACGTTTGATGATTATTTATATAATCAAACACTAGACAGAATTAGCTCAAGTATTAAAAAAAGAAAGATGTGTAACACTTGGTGGTGATTGATTGATCATTGTTGTCGTCATTTTTTTGTCTAGTGTTTTAGTGAAGTGTTTGTTGTTGTTCTCTAGTTGACTAGGTCTCACGATGGCTTCAGTGTTGTGGCTGATTACTTTGGAAGAGGCGTCTTTAACAAGGTGAGGTGAACAGGCACCACTTGGCTCGTTGCTAGGCAATGTACTCTTTAAAATCATTGAGCATAACCTAAAAGTGGTAAAGGTTTGATTTTAAGTGTTGCAATTTCCCCATTGAAAAATCTGAAGTAAAATGTTATAATGAATAAATGAATGAATAAAAAACAACAATATGAATTTATTATTATTATTTATTTATTTATTTATTGTTGTTGTTGTTGTAAAATTTAAATAACTACATCAAAAAGTGCCAACCACATCTGAGTGTCTACATTTCACATGCGTTTCCTTAATCGCTCACTTTCACATTTCCTTTCTTTGTGTGTGTGTGTGTGTGTGTGTGTGTGTGTTTAGCCCAAGACTGACAAATGAGTCTCCTGTGAAGTGGGTTAATGCCAGACAGACTAACAGGATATGATCAACTATTTTTTAGAACACTTTTAAATGGAATTAATGTTTGCCATGCTTGTTTGTGTTGTGCTGGAAATTTTAATTGGACTTGTTATTTTGTCTTGGACATATTTTGAAGTAAAATTCCATGAGATTCCAACGGGTTTTGTGCTTCTGGGATGTTGTGAAATTGCCTTGGGGTTGGAAGTGCACACATTTCTTGGCTATATAAGGAAAACGGGGCTATACGAGGGTGGAGCGTAATGGTCACATTTTCGTTTTTTTTTAGCTTGCCACGCCTCTTCCGGACGAATGTAAACCACGCCCCTCAGTGATTATAAAATACTAGTCTCTCAGCTGATTGTGGCGCATAATTGATGTTTGAACAAAATCTCGATTTGCATACAGTGAATTAATAAAAGGAACAGAAAAGATATGTCGTACGCCGGGGAGAGCCGGGCCGAAGCAGAAGAGAGGGAGAGGATGGAGAGAGAAGCGGACGCGTATCTCGCTAGCCTCGGGCCGTCCATGCGTTCTAACGGGAGCGCTGCGTTCACTGGTGGTAAGAAGACGGTCGGTGTCGCCTCCGTGAACGGTAGCAGGAAAGGACACTCACCTCAGCCGGCTTCAGGTAACAAGGCTGCGGCTGTTTCGTCACTTACTGCAAACTTGCAGCTGATAGAAGCGGAAGAGAAGCGGCAGCAAGTTCTGCAGAGGTTGAAAGCAACTCACAAGAGCGTCAATGAAGACCAAGTCATTACTGCCAGCAGCAGTAGCAACAGTAAGCTTCAAACTACTGCTGGAAGTGCAGACACTACAGCCACTGCAAAGCAGCAAGTGGTGCCAGGGGGTCTTTATTACCCCCAATCAAACAAGGGAACAAACGGGACAGCTAAGGGAGTTAGCTCTTCTTCTTCTGTTATACCCAAGCCATCTCCTCCAGTCACAGCCTCCACAATAGCCAAGCCCAATCCACCAGCATCATCGGCTGCTCCAGCAAAGCAAACATCCAAATATGGAGGCGGCAGTTCACTTGGCGGAGGAACTGCTTATGGACAATCCAAGTCTACTACTACTACTACTACTACTACTACTGTTAAGGCATCGGATCCTCCAAAGACCAATTCCCCCACTCCACCCAAGCCCCCATCTCCTAGCCCAGTAGCCACAGACGTCCCCAAGCCTTCGTCTCCAGCAACAACCATTGCAAAGCCAGCTCTGCCGGCCACAGTTAACGCTAGCAAAGCTACCGGCTTGCCATCGAAGGAGGCCCCCAAGTACGGGGGGTCGACCGCGCTAGGTGGGGGAGCATACTATGGCTCCAGTAAGTCGAACATAGCATCCACCTCTTCGTCATCTTCATCCCAAAGTCAAGCACAGGAAGCGAAGAAAGAAACAGTTAGCGCGACTTCTTCTCCATCGTCTTCCATTACATCAGCAGGGAAAGTGAAGAAGCAGACTGGCACAGTCATACAGAAACCTCCTCCTCCAGCTACCACAATCACTGCTGCTGCAAAGACTTCCAGTTCTGCTCCTTCCATAGCTGGGCCAAACTCAGCAGCTAAACCTAATACTGAACAACCTCCTCCTTCGAAGCCAGGCAACTCTTCCGTTGCTACAGTATCAGCGGGTGTGAAAGAGCCTCAGGGCATGTCGGTCAAATTGCCGCAGCAACCAGCGGTGACGACCAAGCCGGTCGAGCCACCAGCAAATTCAAAACCATCATATGTGCCACAGCTGGCAACTGCAACACCTCAGCAGAAGACCACACCCAAGACCACACCCCCAGCATCACAGCAGTCTGATTCCAAGGTTACCCCAACAGTGTCAAAGCCTGAGACGTCAACAGCAGCAGTAGCTAAGCCCACCACTGGTAGTAGCAGCAACAAGCCTGTGGCATCCGTCTCTACCCCCACTCAGGCTACCACTTCCAACAAACCTAACCCAGAGCCTATAGTGACCAACAAGGTGTCCAATATGGCTGCCACGTTCAAGTCCCAACCCGCACCTTCGCAGTCTGTTCCAGCAAAAACAGCTGCTTTCCCAAGTAAAGTTTTCAATGGTGTGTCAACTGCCAAAAATGCCTTTGACAAGAAAGCTAATTCTCCTGTTGCAAAGCCACAGACTACGACCACAGTAAAACCAACTCCTGTTGGCACTGCCCCTTCTTCGACGGGTTCATCTACCATTGCATCCTTCAGCATGGGAGATAAAACCACTCTCGTGACCTGTGCAAAGCCGGGAATGGAAAACATGCGAGCGACCAAATTCTTGGCCAAGGGGCGTGGCCCCCAGGAGTCCGGACCCAAGTCTAACCACAGTGCGTCTTTCAAAGGTGACTTGGCTAGTAGACTTCAGGGTAGCACCAGTTTAGTGAAGTCGGAGGCTGAGCTTCTGGAGGGTAAGAAGACAAAGGTACAGCTTGGCAGGGTGCTTGACGATCCTCCCTCAAAGCCAACCAATGTTACTGATGGACCTGCACCTGCTGCAGCTCCTCCTCCTCCCCCACCTCCATCTTCTGGAGCTACTATCCCTTCTCCGCCTTCCATACCCACTCCTCCAACTGCTGGAGCTCCGCCTCCACCTCCTCCTCCTCCCCCTCCAATGGGTGGAGTTCCTCCTCCACCTTCTTCAACATCATCAGCGGTTCCTCCACCTCCACAAGCGGGAGCAGCCCCTCCTCCTCCACCACCAGCTTGTGGTGGAGCCCCACCCCCACCCCCACCACCTCCTCCACCCCCTCCAGTGGGCTATGTTCCTCCAAAGAAGAAGATGACAGATCCATCAGAGTCTTCCTCTGGCTCTCGTCCCAAGCCATCATATAAGCCACCTAATGATAGTGCGGCTATGTTTCAGGCAGAGCTCCTGAGCAAGCTCAAAAAGAAAAGTGGCAATAACAATAACAGTAACAACAACAATAATAATATTAGTGTTGGCTGCAAGGGCACAGCTGCACCACCAGTGCAAATATCCATCAGCAGAGAGAACACCTTGCAGGCTCCCAAAAAGTTCTCTGCAGTTATGAGTCCCAAGCGAAAGTCCTCCCTCAAGCAATCTGAGAGTCAGAATGGCAAGGCTGAGCTCAGTGTTCAGAGGTCACCATCTCCAGCTCCCGTGGGCAGCGGAAGTCCTGGCAGCAGCCGATCCTCAGGTAGGACAAGTCCATTCAACGAGAGAGAAGATCAGGTACAGGCGGAACTAGAAGAGAAGAGAAGACAAAGGACGGAGGCAGCCATTAACTGGGTGGACAAGGAAGTCAGGAAGGTAAGCTGAAATAGTAAGAGGATGCACAACTGTATCTGTTGTTGTATCTGTTGGCTAGCTTTTATTTAGGGAGAGAGGTGGGCATGAAAAGATTGTTGTTTTCTTGAAATCATAGTTTGTGGGAGGGGTGGTGGTCTCATAGCCTACTGTCATGTTGGTATGAAGATGGTATGTTGTCAAACTGCCATGGGATACCATGGCACAGTGTAGGTTAATTGCTCTTGGATGATAATGTGTCGTTAAATTCCACTGACTACTTGCTAGACCACTGGTATGTTTTTGAAGTTGATCGAGCGCATTAGATAATTTGGTTTCCACACAAAGGGAAATTTACCATTGTTTCTTGTGGTTTGTGCACCACATACCTTATTAGCACGGGCATTTTGGCTGCATGGATCGTTAAATTCCCATGTGGTTGGCAGTGAGTCAGAGAGAGAGAGATGCATGACTAAACTTGTCTGTTTCACGATACCGAGTCTAATCAAGGGACACTGTACAGGTTTCTTCCCACATGAGAAGAAGTTTGTCAAAATGCCTTCACTCCCAAATCACAACTTAACTGTTCCAATAATCACTCAGCACGGATGGTCGGTGGGAACTAGGAGATTGCTTTCATCACGTCTACCTGGAAATTGAGACAATTTCATTTCCTCCTAAATTGAGGCAACTTCATTTCCTCCTAAATTTTCTCATTGCTTGTTAAAACAGTGGTAGTTGTTTAATTATTTCTGTCGTTGTTGTTGTAATTTGTCATTCAGTTGATAGCTGAGATGCGACATCACGGAACTCCTAGTGCCACTGGTCGCCCTCAGATCTGTTTTGGCAAACTGTTCGACCTCACCAGCAACACGTTTGAGGCACTTTCTGGAACTCTGTCCACAGCAAGAAAGTTGAAGGTAATTGTAAGAAAGTTGGGTGTGGCTGCAGAGAGGTGTGAGAGTGTGGAGGTACGTGTCTTCATGCAGAAGGTGAATGGAAATAGTTGCTGGGGGAAAGTTTGTAGCTAATATAATATAAGATTAAAGTGTTTAGAAGAACATCTGAGGACTGTATTCTGGTGGCTCTGTTTACCTATATACTTTGGTATGTTTGTGAATGTTGTGTGTGTATGTGCTACGTTACCTGGACTATCCTAATATCTATCTACGAATGAAGTATCTCTGAGCATGTGTAATCTACTCTGTTATCAGCCTGTATTGAATCACTTTTTCAGCTTTTATTTATTTAATCGTTTTTGTCATCTAAAAACAATCCATTGTTTATTAGACTGGTTTTGAGGGGGGAAGGACCTCAGGCTAAACATGGTGCATGTTTCATTGACACTGACACACAAAGTAAGCATACCACCAGCTATCCACCTTGCAGTAAAGCTAGTCTGTCGCCTGGGGGCATCTTCCTATAAGGTCAACAATTGCAGTTAAGTTCTGTGGCTGCTAATGCAATACAATGGTTGCCATGTTGTGCTAGAGAAACTAATGACTCCTTCTGGCACCATTATGATTGGCAAACTACTGTAATTTCTAGCAGCTTAACTGTTGGGTGAAGGATTTGTTGCACCTTCTAGCCATTGGAAGGTGTGGAGAACACTCATTGCAGCTTATTATCAAGTCGCCTTTGCTCCCCGCCCTTGGGGAGATTGGGCCGTACACAAATGTGTTGTTAGTGTCTATTTTGGAGCCAAAGGAAGGAGTTGGGGGAGAGTTAGGTAGGATAACTGGAGAAATGTTGGGCACATGTATCTTGGGGCATTATTGAAGCACAATGAGTGGGCGGTGCATGCCCAATGAAGTAACAATACATCCACAACTGCAGAGTACTCCTGACTTGACCAAATGACAGAAGGTCCTGGAGCACAACTTGTGGACCAGTGCAATAATAGTATCAATAGTAGGTCTTTGCAGAAGAAAAATAATTGTGCAAAAAAAAAAATTGAATTAAAATTTTTATTTTTTTTCCAGAATGTAGGTGTGAACAATTTAAGGTCTTGTCATTTGTGTTGTCTTGTTTAAGGCCACAAATCCAACACCTTCAAGTGCTGTCTTCTTTAGAGAAAGAACATTCTTTTGATGCCTGCAAACATTTAGAGTCTTTGGTTGTTGCTGTCTCATAAGAAATGACTATCACTCTGTTATAGAATCCCGATCTGCTCACTCTAGTGTGAGGACATACACACATACACCTGACCCTCGTTCACAACTATCCTAAAGAGATCCGCTTAACAAAGTGATTGTATGATTTAATCTGGAAAGGGGAGTGGCATTTGACGTACGAGTGGATATATGTTTGTATGTGAGTGTGTGTATAGCGTGAATGAATTGCTACTACTTGCAAGACATCTTGCGATTAGCATGTGTGAAAATACCGCACCTTCCGACTTGTGAATTAGTGGCACGCCTGTCATGCCTAGTTGGAAGAAGGTGTTGCATGTTGTGTCCATGTGGGGCGGAGAGAGGGAGGGGTTGGCAAGAAGTGTGAAGGAGTCATATAGAGGACATGCAGTACTCAGGCAGTATAGCTGTGGGGTCTATCTGTATGTGTATGAGTCAGTGAAGTTGGGAAGAAGTTTCTGATCTCTTGTTTGTTAACTTGAAAGTGTGAATTATTTTACGCACGGGCAATATAACACAGCTGCCAAAAATAAACTAACCCAATTAAATACACGGATGGATCCGAGCGGTCATCATGGATTATTCTTATCACTTGTAACCCTTTGGTACGATTATCCTTTTATTGCTTCTCACCTTGCTCCCTACCTCTCCCGCTCCTTCTCTCTCTGTCTCTCTCTCACTCCAGGTGGTTGAATTTGAAGGTGAACATCTGATGCAGAGAGTTCACGACGACACGGTCATCACCCTCCTGCAGGACGACCTCCCTGACTCCGCCTCTCGCAGCTACGTCAAGGAACACAAGACCACTCAAGTGCCAAAAGAGCAGCAGAAAGGGAAGAGCTTCGGCTCCACTCAAACCATGGGAGGAGAATTCCCTAAGGTAGGACAAGGAGACAGAAAGAAAGTGAAAGTTGATTTGTTTTATTTTCCCAATTTGTTAGCTTTTTTGTTGTTGTATGGTGTTATTTTTCTTGTTATTGCTGTTGTTGTTGTTGATACCTTCACTGTATTACATTTGACACTAGCCATTTTCTACTCTCTGCTCAGTTTAGCCAAGTCCATATAGACATCACCTGTTGCTTGGGAAGAAGCCACTCTGTGACATCAACAAGCACAATAAGTAACATTGCATTTTGACACTAATGGACTGCCTCGTATTTGATCAACTTTCACCGTCTATTACTTCAAGGGGAAAAAAAAACAGAAGTAAAAAATAACAGAAAAAAAACTTTGCCTTTATAGTCCTTCAGTCTATGGACTTGGCTTGGCTGTCAATCCTACAAATGGTGGTCTCAGAGTTGAAAGTGTTCTTTTAGTGACAGACGAGTTGTTTGTTAGAGAAGTTCTTGACATCTCTGAGACAGATGGAGTGTCAACCTTATAAGGCAAAGAACCTCAAAGCTATCAGAGCTCGTGTACTTGTGGTGTAGTACAATGTATTTGTGAGTACAAGGAAATGTGTGCAGTTGTACGTGCTTTTGTTCATGTTTGTGTTGTCTGTCTCTCTCTGTGTGTGTGATTGGTTTTAGTGTCCAGTGTGTTCCAAGACTGTGTATCCAGCAGAGCAAGTTGGCGTGAATGGAAAGGGATATCACAAGACTTGCTTCAGGTGTGCACTAGGCCTGATAGCCAATTACATAAGTGTGGGTGAAAGCAAAATTTATGCATAGCACCATCCAATTTTTTCCATTACACATGCTTGATAGTGTAAGTAGAGCACAAGAAGAGCAGGAAACATGTCTTACTACTATTACAATTATTCTGGCATTTGTCATTAATTAACATCTGCCATTAATTAAGATTACTGTGATTCGAGTGACTGACAGACATACAAGTACCATGCGAGTGTGCGCTGAGGAGTATGTTCACCTGTACCCTGCTAATTTAGAGCTAATTAATCATCTCTTTCCCTATGTGTGTTGTGATAGGTGCCAGGATTGCTCGAAGGTTCTGGCTCATGGTAAATACTGCACTCTGGATGGAGTTTTCTTCTGCCCAGTCCACTACGAGCAGCGCTACAAGCAAGCTGGTGGCAACTACACCATGCAGTGATGCATGTACTGAAGCCAGTCTCTTCTAAATAATTATGAGACAGTCAGTGTATGACATGACATTGCACTTTTGTTAGAGTTGGCTACTCACTGGATTATATTTTTATGCAATTACTTTTTTCTTCACGAATCAGTTTTCAATTTTGTTGCAATTTAAAAATATATATATTTATATTTAATGAAGGCAAGACAGAAGGTGTGTCTTAATGATTGCACTCACATATTTTTTTTTCTTGAGAAACCCACCAATTTTGTCTTGATCATGTGGCTCTTCATGATTTCACAGAATGGGAAGTGGCAAAGCAAGTTTCAATTGCCCTGACCCTTTACCAAATTAACTATCTATTACAGCTAAATACTTTAATGTGGTTCCTAATTGAAAACTATTAAATAGCATTGCAACATTTGACTTAATTTTTACCTGTGCATAGCTGTCATAAATAATAGCCAGCAAACTATTAAAAAAAAAAGTTACAAAGCATATGAGCACCTTCCTTTGCTTTTTTTAAGTACTCAAATAATTATGAGACAGTCAGTGTATGACATGACATTGCACTTTTGTTAGAGTTGGCTACTCACTGGATTATATTTTTATGCAATTACTTTTTTCTTCACGAATCAGTTTTCAATTTTGTTGCAATTTAAAAATATATATATTTATATTTAATGAAGGCAAGACAGAAGGTGTGTCTTAATGATTGCACTCACATATTTTTTTTTCTTGAGAAACCCACCAATTTTGTCTTGATCATGTGGCTCTTCATGATTTCACAGAATGGGAAGTGGCAAAGCAAGTTTCAATTGCCCTGACCCTTTACCAAATTAACTATCTATTACAGCTAAATACTTTAATGTGGTTCCTAATTGAAAACTATTAAATAGCATTGCAACATTTGACTTAATTTTTACCTGTGCATAGCTGTCATAAATAATAGCCAGCAAACTATTTAAAAAAAAAGTTACAAAGCATATGAGCACCTTCCTTTGCTTTTTTTAAGTACTCATGTCATCGCTCAGGTATCTCAACTATGTATATTTATATCATCAGAGACAGATGGATAGTAGCTAGCTACATTGGCTTAGTCTTTGCTAGTAACTAGGAGTAATTTTGCGCGGTTTGTTGTACTCCATTCATTCCTGGTAGTGCACTTTTCACCACAAGTTTGCTTATACTTGTATGTAACTAATTATTTTCCCCTAAATCATGCCAATTCATGGAACATATACAATAGTGTTATATAAATCATAGCAATAGCTAGTACAATGAAATGTATAAAACAAGATTATAAATAGTGCTGTTGTTACACAATTTGATAATGCAGCATAGCTGTGCCTCAACATATAAGCTCCAAATTCTCTCACCTTCGCGCTATGAGAGCTTGGTGATGCTTCCAGCATCTGCAACTGCTAACTCATTACACCATTCTTTACCCAATCCATCATGCTTTACCGATTGGTGAAACGGCATGGTTTGAATTAATAAGCATGGTGGATTGGGTAAAGAATGAAGGAACAAGTTAGCCGTTATAGATGATTTCGTACATTAGTTGGAATCTCTCCTGACATGAATATGAGGGAATTTGGTAGCTATTTGTACCATGGTTCATTCATTCAAACTGTCCAATCAGATGCTCAATTCGCGGTGAATATATTTCATACCCACCTCCTGGGAGGTTAATAAGTAACCATCCAATCAAAATTGGTTTTATATGTGTTTCCTATAGCCTAGAACCATGGGGTGCAAGTCTGTTACACCACTCTGTTCCGTTGGTACAGGATTTACATTGTCTTCGGGCCTCTGGCCCTAGGTTGTGTAAATCCCATACTGACCTCAACATCGTGGTGTAATTAACTTATACATATACATATACATATACATACATACATATATACATATACTAGTGGTGTGCTTGAGCACAAATGGCGAGCGAGCCTGCCTAGTATCAGACTTGAGCAATTCTGACTACCTCAATTACCAGTAATTCTTGAACAAGCTCTCAGCTACAAAATAAATAGGCCAGTGTTTTTTAAATATTAGCCAACAAATATGGAATTACTACTTGCCTCAATTTCCTGAGTATTGTTAACTTCTGTAGTTACAAATTTAAGCTATTTTGACTATCTCAATTACCAGTAATTCTTGACATCAAGCTCTCAGCTACAAACAACAAAGACACTAATGTTAGCAACAATACAAAATTACTTTTCTACCTCATTTTCTTGATAGTATACGTCTGTAGTAATCAAATTGAACCATTCTGACTATCTGAATTACCATGTCCTTCTCCTGAAAACAGCTCTCAACTATACAAAAGAAAGGCCAGAGTTATTTTGGTAATTTTAACTTACAAATATGGATTTAGTACTTACCTCCGTTTTCCCTCTAGTAGTGTGTGGCGCTTCCTAAGCATTATTATAATGTATCTGACAGTGGTACCTTCTGTAGTATCGCATTCGGCTTCAGTAACCTCGCAGCTCTAACAAAACATAACTAGTGATGTGCTTGACAGCCGAGCGAGCCTAATTACTATTTTTATATGAATGATTTTGACTTCTAACACTGAAGCTACTGATAAGGTCCAGTTTTTTATTTCGCATACACGGTAAAGGGATTTCAGTGCCATAGTAACAACTCTCTGCAACTGCTTGAATTGAAGGGAAGTTTTCTTTGTGATATTCCTTAAGTTTTGCAAGTTTTAACTGCACCCTGCAAAAGAACTTACAGCGCCACTAACGAAATGGAAGTCCCTTAAGCTTCACGTTTTAACTGCACCCGCAAAAGACTTCAAAACGGTAAACAATTCATTTCTAGGGTGATACGGGTACTGATCGATAAACCAGAGGATTCTGTTTAGTGCAATTTGGGACGGGGTCGACCACATAACTAGTGGTGTGCTTAAGCACAAATGGCGAGCGAGCCTTAAACTACACTATTGTTAAATGATTGATTTTAACAAGTAACACTCAAGCTACTAAAATAAAGTCGAGTTTTTAAATTACGTATGCGGTAAAGGGAATTCAATGCCATAGTAACCGCTCCCCGCAACTGTTTGAATTGAAAAAGAAGCAACAAAATCAAGTCACGTTATTTAAAGTTTTCTTTTTGACATTCTTAATAGTAGTTGTAACGCACAATACTTTCACACAACTGAACATACCTACGCAAGACTTACCTTCGTGGTCTGTCTAGTGGACAATGAATTTACAAGTAAATGCTGTTGAGTAGGGCTTATAACTGTGACAAATAGCGACTAACTCAAATAGAAATGGAGCTCCAATAAGTTTTTGCGTTTTAACTGCACCCGCAAAAGAATTCAAAGCAGTAAACAATTAAATTTCTAAGGTGATACGGGTAATGGTCGCTAAACCGGAGGATTCTGTTTAGTGAAGTTTGGGACGGGGTCGAACGCGGAGCGAACACAAAAATACGGAGGGTCAAAGTACAAAATGACATACATACGTCCAAACATATATATAAACTAGTGGTGTGCTTGAGCACAAATGGCGAGCAAGCCTGATAGTTAGGTAACATAAAATGTTACTATTTTTAGCTTACTTCATGCAAACACTATAATAGCAGTTATGACATTTGATTTCAGCAAACAAATACAAAATCACTCTCTTACCTGATTAATGGTAACTTTTGTAGTATCAAACATCAACCATTCTGATAATCTCAATCACCAGTAACTAAAAAATAAACCAGTGTTATTATTAGCCAACAAACAGGACAGAAATTACATCTAACTGATTAGGCATGAAGAGTTAACAATAACAGAATTACCTGAATAAACTTAGAAAGCAGTGGCAAAGAAGCGCAGTGCAGCAGGATTCTCCGCGCTCGTTAATTGAAAAATACTGGAACTGTGAACGCTTTACCTAACTTACGTAATTAGAAGCGCGGGCGAAACAGAGGTCTCACGTACCCCATAAACAGATAAATGACTAGTGTGTGCTTGAGCACAAATGGCGAGCGAGCCTAAAGACTATTACTATTTTTATATGAATGATTTTGACTTCTAACACTGAAGCTACTGAAAATAAGGTCCAGTTTTTTAATTTAGCATACAGGGTAAAGGGATTTCAGTGCCATAGTAACAACTCTCTGCAACTGCTTGGAAGGAAAAAAACAACAACAAAACAATACACGTTATTTAAAAGTTTTCTTTGTGATATTCTTTAGCTAAGTAGCTAGTGGTTGTAACACACAATGCTCACAACTGGACATGCACCTACACTGACTTACCTTCGCAGTAGTCTAGTGGACAATGTATTTTCAAGTAAATACTGTTGCCACGGCTTATAGCCATGACAAAGAGCGCATTGACTTACCACCGCCACTAAGGATTCTCAGAGCTCGTTAATTGAAAAATACTGGAACTGTGAACGCTTTACCTAACTTACGTAATTAGAAGCGCGGGCGAAAACAGAGGTCTCACGTACCCCATAAACAGATAAATAAATAAATAAATATAGCGAAATCTCGATTGAGTTACCCCTGATAGTGTCTCGCTCGCTTCGCTCGCTCGCCAAATAAATATAGCGAAATCTCGATTGAGTTATACCTGATAGTGTCTCGCTCGCCAACAAACATCCCCGATTTTCAATTGTTACCCCTGTAAGTGTTGCACGCGCGTTTAAGGCGTACAATCCATACTGTAAATACATCGAACATAATACCCGATTTTGCATTGTCCACCCCTAATACAGTCTCGCTCGCTCCTCTCTCTCGCCAATAATAGTGTATGTATATATAAACCATTCAATGGTAATCATGAAATATTACCGTTGAATGGCACTTTGCTGAGGTAGACCTTCTACTTTTCAGGTCTCATTCATGCATGATGAACCAGTGGTAATGCCAGTTATATGCCAAAATATCTTTGCATAATTGTGGAGTATATCTTATATACTACTGAAGATTGTGTAATGAGAGAAAACTGTGTTTATGGTGTGTGCACTTGTCTTGCCAATTCTTCTTACCCTAAATTCTGGGACTACTAGTCCTGAGGTTGCCCCTGTAGTTAGTGGCTTTAGTTAATCTTCTAGCTAGTGTGCTTAAGAATGAGTTGTCCACCAGGATCACTCTGTGAGAGAGGATGATGAACTTACCAAACACAAGAGAATATGAGATTGATTGGAAGAGGAGAAAAGTAAACATAGAAAAACGAGAAGGAATTAAAAATAAAAAAAATGGCAACAGCAACAAAAAAAATTAGAAGCCAAGGGGGGGGCTAAGCAAGATTACAGTGTGTGCACTATAGATTTTGTTTGTTTGTATCCTATTGTGCTATACTATACTTTGGTTTTATTCCTTGCTTTATATCTTCACAATAGTATTTTTAGGCAGTGACCTGAAATAGTTAATAGCTTTACCAGCTTTCCCAGAGTTGCGTACCTTCTAGGGACACCTACCCAACCAAGTCAAAGAGCAGCTGCTAAAATATCAGCTAGGGGTGTGGGTAGCCCTAACATTCAGAGTTTTACAGCCAACTTTACACCCGAGTTACTAAAACCTGGTAAATACAAACTACTGCAGTGAAGATTTCTAGCACAGAACAAACCACTTACAGTGGAGTAGGAAGATGGAAAAGGTTGAGGCACAGATCTACGCTACAATTAACTGATTACAATGTATTTGTGGTATTTATGTATATCACTAATTGGCAAAGGACATTGTTTTGACTTTATTTTGTTTTCACATTCTCTTTCTGGAAAAATATTGACCCATTAACTTTACATTTAAGATAGCTACAGCTGTTTTAGTCAGCTACATGTATAATCATGATTGGATGACTTTCATAGTACATGACACACTTAAAAGTTTTCTCTAATTTTTGCACTTGTGCATGTCCCATCCTTCCTATGCCTTATCACATATAATCAGCCAGACTGGATGTCACCGAGCTGGACTCAGCAGTTTGTGACTTATTTGAGGCGGGTCTAGCAGAGTCAACCCAGAAGGCTTACAGTTCGGGGGTAAGATGGTATATGAAGTTCTGTGAGGTGATGAGGAGGGATTCCCTACCGTTATCAGAGGAAGGGCTTTGTCAGATTGTGGCGTATTTATACAAAGGTGGGGTTTGGGCAGCAACAGTAAAATTCTATTTGTCGGCGGTGTGATATATTCAGATAGCATCGGGGTAGAGGTGACCCCAGCATAGGTTCCATGTCCCACCTGGAGTATGTGATGAAAGGGCTGAAGAAGAAGACAGCGGGAAGGGAGTCAAGGGCAAGAAAGCCAATAACCATGAAGAGTGAAGAGATGGAGGTCCATTGAGAGGGTGGGATCATAACCCCAACCGGGTGGATTTGGCAATGCTATGGGCAGCAGCAACTATGTTGTTTTTTTTTCTTCGGTTTTCTACGTTCGGGAGAGATAGTAGCACCAACAGAGAAAGGGGTACGACCCAGCAGTGACCTTTGGACAGTGTGATGAACCCACAATACTTGGAAGTAGTTATCAAGGCCTCAAAGACAGATGTGTTTCAAAAGGGGAACACTGTTTATTTGGGACACACCAACATGTCAATATGCCCAGTGGCAGCCAATTTGAGCTACATGACGATGAAGATTTCCACACCAGGGCCATTCTTCAAGTACCAGTCAAGACGGTACCTCACTAGGGCACGATTTGTGGAAGAGGTGAGAACAGTACTGGGGGAGTGTAGGAATGGAGTCAAGCAAGTTTGTGGGCCACAGTTTTTGGATAGGTGCGGCAACAACTGCAGCAGCACAGGGACTTCCTCCTGAGTAGCTGATAAAGACGCTTGGAAGATGGCCACACTCGGCGTTCTTGACGTATGTCAGAACACCAAAGGAGACACTGTGTGCAGTGGCGAAGCAGTTGGTCCAGCAGTAAGGGAGAGAAAGAGGTGGTCAAGGATTCAAAAACTGCCATAACAGTTATGTTGTTGTTGTGATGTAAGACCATTGTCAGAAGATGTGTATTAAAAAAAAAAATCGCTGCTGGGAGCTTGGGTGAGGGGCAGTATAAAGAACTGCCCTCTGGTCCAAGGGGTGTGGTAACCCCTATCTCACCCAAGCTAAAGGGGGGCAGGGCTAGGCAACACCCACACAATTCCCAGCAGAACTGGCAAAAATGGGGAGGGAAGGGTTAGGAAAATTGGTAAAGGGTTAGCAATAGCTCAAGCCTGGGAGATTAACCATGATTGAATGACTCTTATAGTACATGGCACACCTTAAATGTTTTCTCTAATTTTTACACTTGTGCATGTCCCATTCTTCCACTATGATTGTCACATGTAATAGCTACAAACATTGTTGACTAAGAGGAAAATATTGGAAGTGGTATAGTATAAATGTTTTAGCTGAGGTGGCATGTTTCCATTCTTTTGTCTTGAATTCAGGCAGTAGTTATTTTTAGATGGATATACCAAGTATACAAAGATAAAGGTGTTAGATGAAGACATTGCTGAAGTCAAAGTCTTCCAGTGTATTAAGTTTGGAGTCATTGCTTACTGGTCAGAATAACAAAATTACTGAAGAAGACAACTGCACTAAGAATTATTTTGGCCATAGCTAAAGCTAAGCCAAACTTTGTAATAGATATAAGATAGTGATCACATATTGGTAGCTGATTTAACAACAGAGTTTTCTCATGTAACCTTTTATTATATCAGATCCTAATGTTCCTATAAAAATAACAGGATCATAGCTGTACAACATCTAATGTAATATAAGTGTGAAGAAATATTGGGGTGGGGGGGGAGAGGGGGGGGGGGGGGGGGGAGACAGGCCTCCCCTTGAGAATTATTGGAGGGGCCCATTGGCCTCCCTGCCCCCACTCTCCCCCACTTCCTATTCCACTGACTTATTACACTCTGGCAGAGTGATATGGCAAGACATTTCACAAGCAGGCTTTATTTTCACTTCCCTTCTCTGTCAGTGAAAATAACTTAGCCTGCTCTGCAATGTTTATGCCATATCACACTCTGACTCATGCAATAAGTATTATATACCCAATGCTAATTGTTGTGATAAAAACTTCCAATATATTGTTGCCAGAGAAACCTCATTAGCTTTAGCATACACCTGAGTTTAATAATTTGCTTTTATTATAAATTTCTTCTTCCTTCCTTTCAATATCTCTGTTTATGCAGCATTGCAATTGCTCTAAAGCTAAGAATATTATTGCTATGAACATAATAGTCAATTTAAAAAAATATCGAAGTATTGAGGAATGAAACAAGTCAAGATGTTTCAGCTTTGTGAAGCCTGCATCAGTTGTGTATGGTACAAAATTCTTTTGACCATCATACAACTGATGAAGGCTTCACGAAGCTAAAGTGACTTGTAATCATTCAACTTACTCAATACTACAATAAGTTCAAAAAATTGATTAGCTATTTGCTATGCTCATTCAATATAGTATTAATGTAGTAAAAATGAATTTATACAGTATTAAAATTATTTCTGGCTCTTAGCTATAGCCATTTGCAATCACTCGCTGTTTCTTGTTATTACATTAATTTGTTGTAGATTCCACATTTTACCTTCTCTTTAAATGGGTTACATAATTTCATGTGCTAATTTTAATTTGTGATGACTGGAGCAACTGATAAAACACTTGTTAGAATTGACCATTTGAAACAATGAAATATTATTGATTTCAAGTGAGAACCTGCAAATTCTAAGCAGTATGACTTGTCTTTATCATAAGTTTGTAAGCACCCATGAGCATCTTGTAAAACCAGAAGAGATTTAGAAAATCAAACACTATGAAGTTAATGACTGTGTAGACGTTAACATACCACTGAAATTGACGACCTGAAGGACTCCATATAGACATATGTAGCTTGTAATTGATCCCAGGTATCACAGCTATGCGGCAGACAAAGAAGGCCAGCACCATCAAAATTGAGGCTGTGGCATACCTAGTGTGACCCTCAATCTTAAGATTGTGCAAAACCCACCAGAAATTTACAAACGGGGTAGAAAATTCAGAGAGAGATCGAAAAATAATATAGAAATTGAAAACTCTGTAGTACAATCCAGCTCCAAGTCCTGCAATCATTGCCAAATGGTGCAAAATCATGCCTTTGTCTTTTCTCATGTGTTGATCGATGAGGCAGATGATGAAATCAGCTATGGTATAGCCTAAGGACATTTGAATTGTTGACGTCGCAATTGAGGAAGTTGATACGGCTGGGTCAACACTCAGTTCCCCGTTGAACAGTATATAACCATTGATGATAGTGACTAAAATTGCATGAATAGAAGAAGCCAGAATAGTATGTAAATATGACAATTTGTCTCCTACAATAATTTTTCTCCTTGGTGTCAGAAGAAGGCTGAAAAGAATAGGACTGACTCCCAGAGTGAGGGTTGATGTCATAATGAAGGAACATAGTGATGCAAGTGGGATACTTACACCTCCTAATTCCATGGGCATACCAACCACCATCTATATACCATAAATGCGAAATAGTAATTATCATGAATTATTAGAGTAATTACATACAACCGATTCAATTACACTCACATTTGCTTACAGTTACTGAAGTATATGCCCTTTATGAACCAATCACCCGTCCCTAAACTTCCTAATCATACCGCAGCCCGCAAACCTGTAGATCTCGCGTCGCCAGGACTCCCCGCGCGTCAATTCATCCTGGAAAAAAGCGCAGCCTTCCTTAGACGATGAGCGAGCTAGCGAAGCGAGCAAACGAGACACTATCACGGTCTCGAGCTAGCCTTTTTATCTAACCGCTATGCGGAGAAAGGTAGTCTCGCGTAGCCAGACCCTTTACCCAATCACGCTACTAAGCGTGATTGGGTAAAGGGTCTGGCTACGCGAGACTAATGAGAACGGTTAGGTAGCTAAATAGTTCATCCAGCGAGACTAACACTATCAGTTGTAACACAATAGTACCTCTGTTAGTCCAGAAATATGATAACTAAAGTTCCAATGCTGCGCGCGACAGACAGTGTGACCGATAAAATCATTGTCTGTACGTACTCGCGGAACAGACTCTCTGGAGGCGCGCGCGCGCGGCGCGGATTGCGCGCGAGCCTCCAGAGAGTTTGGCCCGCGAGACTAGTCGGTACGTACGCGCTACGGGTCTGACTAAAACACGGACCGGACTAAATTCGCGAAAAACTCGCGCACGGCGAGCGCGCATGCCCGGACTCCATGTAAACTAGTGGTGCGCTCGAATAGCGCAAATGCATGGCGAGCGAGTAAATACATGAGTATAGGTAAAGATGATTTGTGAAGGAAATCGCTAAATAATAGCAATGATTAGGCATGAAGAGTTAACAATAACAGAATTACCTGAATAAACTTCGAAAGCAGTGGCAAAAGAGCGCAGCTTGACAAAGACTTAACAATTGTTTCAAGAAGAGAGTAGCTATAAACTTTTTGGTTGAAACAAAGTTGCGTAAGGCAGTGCAGCAGGATTCTCCGTGCTCTTTAATTGAAAAATACTGGAACTGTGAACGCTTTACCTAACTTACGTAATTAGAAGCGCGGGCGAAATTTTTTGACGTACGCATACATACCTACATATACAGTCGAACCTCCCTACAACGGGACTCCGAGAAGCGGTCAGACTCTCAACAACGGTCAGACCGTTGGGAACGGAGTATTTTCTGCATGTATGTAATGGATTTTTTGACTCCAAGTAACGGTTGACTCTCTACTCCGGACAACGGCCAAGTTGTGTGCCCCAAAATGTAATCCCAATGTCTTGTACAAAATTAACTTCTTGGGACGGCCAGTTAGCCACACCCAACTTATTGATGCCTCCATTTTGCCTAGCCTTTCAATTTTAGCTTGCCACGCCTAACTAATTTATGACTTGTGTGCCTTTCAATTTAATAAAAGACATAATACTAAATGAATGCTAATACTAATTTTACATTCATTACAGATGCCCCTCTATTAACTAGTTCTTTCATTCGGCAGACATAAACAGGTGGGCCGAACACGCGGTAGATACAGGGCACTTCCAGGCCATAACCGGCGCCTTTGTTCACTCTCTCTCCTTGGACTACAGCGTGTGCTAATACTGGATCCACGTCAACATGCGAATCAGAGGAAACTTGAATTGAATTCTGGACATTGAGTGAAAAAGAGGAGCCCTGGACTGATCCATGGACAGATCCATTTAAAAGAAGCTTGTTGCTTTTACCTTTAATGTCCTTTGGGTTTGCCCCAGAGGAAATCAAAGACTTTCTCTCCTTTAAGAGAATACTCTCAGAGTTTCTCTTTGAAGGGGTCATATAAGGTTTTATATACACCTTTGATTTGGTCAATTTACTTCGGTTGGATAGGATTACAGACACTTCAGTTGTTCTCAACAACTTCACAAGTAGAGGTCGAGGCCTTACATGAGAGGGGCTATATTTACCCATTCTCGTGCAATCTCTAACAGAAAGCTTAGAGATATCAGGCATGAGTGAAGATAATACTGATATCACTTGCTTTTGATCACTGTCTAACCTAACCTGATGTGAAGTGCCTTGAAGACATTCATCAATATCGTATATCACTAAGCTAAACTTACGTTCCCATATATTTACAAATTCTGCGCATCTTCACTTGCACATACAGTTTCTCTTCTCTTTACTGATTATGGAATCTCATTCCATTCCAGCTGACTGGAAGGTACACAAATTATTTCCTCTCCACAAGAAAGGAAGTGTATCTGAAGTTAGCAACTACAGGCCTATTTCTCTCCTAAACATTCTTCATAAAGTACTAGAATGAATAGTCTACTCTAAGATAATAGATTTTATATATCCAAAAATTTCAAAGACACAATTTGGTTTTATCAGAAATAGATCCACTCTTCAACAACTTCTTCTATCATAGCTATACTTCAGTTTTCAATTCTGTGGAGACAAAGCGACACACAGAAATTGTGTTTCTTGATTTTGCCAAAGCCTTTGATTCAGTCCCCCACAATGAACTTCTGTATAAACTTTGGCTAACTGGCATTACTGGTCCTCTTTGGTTACTTTTCAAAGATTACTAACAAAATAGAAAGCATTTTGTTGAGGTTGAATGGTGTAAATCTGACTTACTTCCTGTCAAATCAGGTTTACCTCAAGGTAGTGTACTTGGACCTCAGCTTTTTCTTATTTATGTTAACGACATACCGTCTCTCTGCTCTTTTTCGTCTGTGTTTTTATTTGCTGATGATGCCAAACTTATTGCCTCTCTAAACTCTGCAAGTGAGAATTTAGCTCTTCAAAAGGATCTTGACAATTTATTGTCATGGTGTCAATCTTGAAAACTTTATTTATCATCTACTAACAACCATTACACCATCGGTAATGATACAATTAAAACAGTGACTCAACAGAAAGATTTAGGAATTTTAATCTCTGATATATAGTTTATCTTGGTCTGTCCACATCAAAGAAATATGCAGCAAAGCTTTAAGAAGTCCCTCTATCTATCACTTGTAAGATCTCAGCTGACCTACTGTTCCCAGCTATGGTTTCCCAACAAAATACAAGACGTTATCTTATTGGAAAGAGTTCAACGGCGTGCAACTAATACATTAAAATATAATTATAATATTTCTTACAAATTAAGACTTATTCATCTCAATATTTTACCACTAATGTACTACCTACAATTACTAGACCTATTATTTTTTGTTAAATGTCTTAAGAATCCGTCTGATTCATTTAATGTATTTAATCACGTCACTTTTCATTCTGGGTCCACAAGATCTTCATCTAATCCAAAAAACTCCGAAATAAGGTCGAACTCTCTACAAAGGCCAAAGGGTTCGTCCCCATGCATGGCTGTTGTTCGGAGGTTCGACTGTATATATATATCTGAAATCTCAATTGAACACGACTGAGAGTCAGCTTCGCTCGCTTCGCTCGCTCGCTGAACTAGTCCTCCACATCCAACTTATTGATAACAATATTGGTACTACCCTGCTTCTTCGGTGGCAATGAGTGGAAGAATATTATTTTGTTACTTGGCAAAGGTAAGAAAAACGTAGCTCAGACAGTACTTGTAGATGGGAATTATTTTGTTGTCAGTGATGCTTCCAAAACTACACTTTAATAAGCTTTGGTGTAATTATATAACCTTATTCAAAATAGTTGACAGTACACAACCTCAACAGGATTCTCTTAAAGAATTAATGTCAACATAGCATTATTGTAAGCATTGTAATAGTATTCCATTATTTAATTACATCATAATTATAATTATTCTTGTTGCCATTGCCATAATAATAACAATGATAACAACACAACAATTACACTATTAGTAATAAAACAATATAACTAGTGATGTGCTTCAACACAAATGGCGAGCGAGCTGTGACAAACAGCGCATTAACAGAGGTAACTTACCACTGCCACTAATAGAATGTAAATGAATTCCGCTAAGTTTGTAAGACCTAACTGTGAATGTCTGTCCTCTTCTGTCTTTGTAACTCTTTGCCTTTATTTTTCCTGGCATTATTTCAAAGTCTTTTCTCCTAAATTTCTTGCGCCCGCGCTACTATTTACATTTTTAAAGTAGCCTCTGGGCGTGGACACGCATTGACTTCTTTGAACTTTGCGATAAATATATAGTGGTATACTTGGTGTGAGTTGGTTAGGGAGTACAGAAAAATAGACTAAATACCCCCAACTGATGAATTAGACCGTATATTAGAACATTTTTTCTGTAAAGTGAGGAAGAGTGATAATACACTGTACAAGCCAGATACTCTCACTTCATTTCAAAGAAGTTTGGACCACCATTTGACAAAATAATTACACAAGCCGTACAGTATCTTATGAGACGCCAAATTTGCATTCTCGAGGGAAAAAAATTAAAAATACTGACAATAAGAAGGAAAAGGGGAGAAAACAAAGCTGCTGAAGCTTTAGAAATCAGTGATATTGACTCAATGTGGGCCTTAGGAACTTTAGGAGACTCTCATCCAGAGGTACTATTAAATACTGTTTGGTTTTTACTCACACTGCACATGGGATTGCGTGGCAGAAACGAACATTACAAACTAACATACAGAGATTTAGCTATCCAAACAATTCCAGATGGCCCCAAATACGTTGAATTTAATGAGAGAGACACCAAAATATGCTCAGGTGAGACTAATCCAAGCAGACAATTTAAGCCCAAAATGTGGAGCACCCCAAATAATTTATCTCGTTGCCCACTTCGTAATTTTGAAATGTTTCTTCAAAAGTGCCACCCAGAAATGTGCACTTCTGAATCACCTTTTTATTTGGCTGTGAACTATCATCACTTAAATGACAACATCTGGTACAATAAGCAAATGATGGGTAATGACAGGATTAACACAATTGAATGCAGCCAAACTTTGATAGATAGTTGTCCAGTTGACTGTATAGTAGCTATAGCTAGCTGCACTCACAATGGTTAGGTAAATGTTGGTTGATATAATAGTAACTGAATGATAAAAGACACAAAAACAAAAACACTGAAAAATGACTGGTTGAACATTGCTTTTATAGGCATAAACTAGGTGGGGTGGTGGAAGTTAAGTACATAGGAAAAAGGAAAAAGTATAGCATGCTGGTAGACTACCATAAGTGTGTATAAATATGTGGTGTTAAGGTTATGAATGAGGTGTTAATTAAAGTTTTGTAAACAAAGTCGTACACAGTTCACTCTTGGACTCCAACATCCTGCCCGCCAAGACATCCCTAGGTGTCTTCAACTCTCAGCAGACGAACAAGCTTCACTATAGGCCTTTTGTAAGTCCCAGTAGCAGTCTTCACACTGGCTACTCTAACCAGCTTGTCATTTCCAGGATACACGGCCTCAACTCGGCCCATGGTCAGTTTCTTGTCTAGTCCTTCATCCTTGATAGCCACTAAGTCACCTACTTGAATGTTGGCATGAGTCTTGGACCATTTATTCATGCGATTGAGAGACTGCAGATACTCATTCTGAAATCGAGTCCAGAAGGAACGATGCATGGTTTGTACTAAAGTCCAGTACTTGGGCAGACTGGGCGGCCTTGGTCCATCATATCTATCAGGTACTGTTTTCATCGGGCGTCCAGTGAGAAAGTGGGCAGGTGTGAGGGGCTCTATTCCATCAGCATCAGCTTGAGCAGCCGGGATGAGTGGACGACTATTTATACTAGCCTCCACCTTGCATAGGAGTGTTGTATATTGAGGGTGAGTAAGTTTCTGTTCTCCAATACTTCTAATAATATGTTTCTTGGTGATACGCACAACAGACTCCCACAATCCTCCGAAGTGGGGGCAACGCTCCGGCGTCATGTGCCACACAATTCCTTCTTGTGTTGAGTAGTGGGAGATACGATCTGTAACTTCCTTCTTTTAAAAAAACTCTTTCAATTGCTGAAGTTGATTTTTAGCGCCAACAAAGTTAGTGCCATGGTCAGAATAGATGTGGGCAGGGACATTTCTTCTTGCGACAAATCGGTCTAGACAAGCTAGAAATGCATTTGAGGTTAGGTCGTCCACTAATTCCAAATGTATAGCCTTGGTAGCCATGCAAACAAATGCTGCGATGTATGCTTTGACTAATGTTGGTTTGCGCCGGTTGCCTTGCTTTAGTGAAACGGGGCCAGCATAGTCCACACCAGTATGGTAAAAAGGTGGAGAAGGATTGACCCTTGCTGGAGGCAGTTGGCCCATCATCTGTTCTGCTGTCTTTGCTCTGTGTTTGGTGCAGATGACACACTGGTGCCAAATCTTTCTGATAGCTTGTTTGCATGATATCAGTAAAAAATCTCTGGCCAAGCGTGCACTCATAGCCTTGGGTTCTCCGTGGTGTAGATCTGCATGAACCTTCCTTATAAGTAGTGCTCCATAACTACTGCTTGCATGTAATAGGATAGGATGGCGCCTAGAGTAAACTAGGTGACTGTGTTCCAACCTGCCACCAACTCGAAGTATTCCAAAGTCATCTATAAATGGATGGTATTTCTGTAAAGAACTCTTGTGGGGTAAGGTTGAATTTCTTGCAAGTGTGTCCAGCTCAGCTGGAAATGATCTCTTCTGTGACTGACGTATAAGTACTTGGTCTGCTTCTTCATATTCTTGCCTGGTCAGCTTTTCCTTCCTCTTTTCCATGTTGCGATGGTTGTGTATCCATCTTCGAATGAGAGCTGTGATTCGAATGCATGATGTTAAACAAGAGAACCTGTTGACAATGTAAAATGATGAATCAGCGATTTCCACATGAATGTTGGCTCTCCTCTCTGGGATTGTCTCTAATTCTGGAAGCTTTATGGCAGGCCAATCATTGGGTGATTGGGAAAGCCAGCTTGGCCCTTTCCACCATAGTTCATGGCCCTTCAGCTGTGATGGTAGAAGTCCTCTGGTCGCACAATCTGCTGGATTTGATGTGGACGGGACATAACGCCAAGCAGTGTGGTTCGTTAACTCGAGAACTTGTCGAATTCTGTTTCCAGCATAAGTCTTGAGGTGCTTTGGATCACCCCTCAGCCACTGAAGAACTATTGTGGAGTCACTCCAAAGGAAGATATTAGAATCTCTCACTTTCATTATGGTCTTGATATGGCTCATCAGCCTGGCTACTAGCACAGCTCCACACAATTCAAGCCGTGGTATAGTGTCTCCATGGACGGGAGCAACTTTCGTCTTCGCCATAATGATAGAAACATCAACTGAGGCATCCTGGTACAATGTGCGCATATAAACAACTCCCGCGAATGCCTTCTCTGAGGCATCACTAAACCCGTGCAGTTGTTGACTTTGTATTGGCTTATCTTGAGTGTAGCAACGCTGTATAGGTATGGTAGAAAGTTGAGAGAGTTCAGCTTCCCACTGCATCCAATCATCCAGAATTTCTTTAGGAGTTTCTTCATCCCAGTCAATGCCACTCCGCCAAAGTCGCTGAAGAAGTACTTTCCCTACTACAGTGCAGGGACTTAGCCAACCCATGACATCATAAATGCGAGCAATGATGCTGGTAAGTTGACGTTTAGTCTTGATAATCTCACTGCTCAAGTGAGGAGTAACCACATAAAGACAGTCCGTTTGAGTGTCCCAACTGATTCCTAAGGTGCGGTGATGGTCAGCAGGTTCTGCTAACGCTAGTTCAGGCTCAGTCTCCTTAAGATGGTCTGGTATGATCTGAAGCAGCTCACGTGAGTTACTGCGCCACTTTCGCAGTTGGAATTGCCCTCGATTCATTAGCTCCTCCATTCCACAATACAGTTCCTTTGCTTCATTGAGTGTTTCTGCCCCTGATAAATAGTCATCCACGTAGAATGCGGAGGCCACTTCCTCTGCAGCTTTGGGATATAGATGCTTGTAGTCTAGGGCCACTTGGTTTAGAACCATGTTAGCCAGAAAAGGTGATGATGAGACGCCAAATGATACTCTTGTCATCCGGTAGTCTGTAACTTCATTTTCCTTGCTGTCTCTCCAAACAAATCTGTGGAAATCTCGATCAGGTCTCGCTAGCTCTACACATCGAAACATTTTGGCTATATCAGCAGTAAATGCCAATTTGTGCTTTCTAAACTTGACAACTAAATCAGTGATTGGTGGTAGCAGGGAAGGGCCTGGTAACAGCAGGTCATTTAGAGACACTCCATTTGCTGAGCGTCCCGAAGCGTCCCACACTACTCTGCATTTGGTAGTGGTACTCCGTTCTTTCAACACAGGATGCATTGCCATGTAATACACTTGATCAGGTGGTTTAGATAGTTCATCTGAAGGTACTTTCTCAGCATGCCTAAGGGTCAGGTATTCTTTAACTCCAGCAGAGAAATCATCCCAAACTCCTTGCTGAATAGTAGACTTCTCTGTGCGGTAAAATCGCTTCACTGCTATACTTCGTGATTCTGACAGTTGCAGAGTGGTGTCCTTCCATGGAAGTCTCACTTGGTATCGTCCTTCACCTGTTTGAATGCAAGTGTTATTGAAACATTCTACTGCTCTTTCCTCATCCTTAGTAAAAGGTTCTTTAGACGGTGGAGGTTGTTCAGCTTCCCAAAACTTCTTGAGAATCTGGTTAGTGTCTTCCTCAGCACTGATTGCCGTGTATACTTTAGCTGTAGTTGTTGGCTCTTCACGACATCCTCCTATAGTCCACCCAAAGATCGTGCCATATGCTACAGGTTGATTCTTGCCACCACGCTTCACACAGTCAGTGTAGATATGAGACAGCACATCACTGCCAAGGAGAAGATCAATTGCACCCGGCTGTGCGAAGTCAGGATCGGCAAGCTGGAGCCCTTTCAAGTGAGCCCATTGGTTAGCTTCTGAAATGCTTGATTGTGGAAGATTGGACGTCACTTTATTGGCCACTACAGCATCAACACTGATTTTCTGATCCCTGCCATGTATGTCATGAAGCTCCACAAGTGCACGGTAAGTGCATTCTTCACCTTGAAGGTCATGTAATCCACGTAGCGCTATTCTGTCCTTGGTCTTTGGTAATTTTAACATCTTGGTAACTCGGTTAGACACGATACTGACACTGGCTCCATAGTCTAGTAAAGCTCTGATACGGGAGCAGTCGCCATTGGGTCCATGTGCCTCCACTTGACATGTCTGCAGCAAAGCGGTTTTCTTTGGTTGAACGGGTGTAGTACAAACTGCAGCATTTTCAGTCTGGGTACTACTACTAGGTGCCTTTGTAATAGGTGTCTTTGTACTAGGTGTCTTTACAGGCTTAGATTCAAGATGAAGCATTGTGTGATGTAGCTTCCCACATATTTTGCATCTACTTTGACAGCGACATTCCCTGACATAGTGACCCATTGCAAGACAATTTGAACAAGCTTTAGCTCGTCTGATCACTTCATTGCGCTTTTCCACTGACATACTCCGGAATTGTGCACAGGTATAGGTAGGGTGATCCTTAGAAGAGCAAGCACTACATAGCCTTTCCTCATGTCCGTGGTGCACTACATGTTTTGAGGCATTTCCCCTTGACTTCTCCAATGGTCGCGTTGATTGCTTAACTGTTGTGGCTGACGTATCCTCTGGAGCTGCAGCTTCAGCAAGTGTGAGAAAATCCAAGAAATCCTTCATTCCTGGAGGATTGGTTGACTTGACAGTTGCTTTATCCCATTCAATTTTGTAACTCTCAGGTAAGTTGTTGACCAGAATCGCAGTTGCTAAGTGATCTCCATCAAACAAGCTAATGTCACGAAGGTAAGAGAGAATAAATTGTAGTTCTTGCTCCACTCGCTGTACCTCAGACTTCTTCCAGGCTTTAGGAGCTAATTTGGTAAGATTCTGAACATGTCTCCTGTAAACAATCCTCTTCTTATCATAGGTAGTCTTGAGACGAGCGACTATGTCTTCGTAGGCAGCCACACTGCCACTGCTGCTCATTGCGATCTTTCTGGCCTCTGGTACTTCTTCAATTGCCTCTCGCAGTAAACTCAATTTATCTTCATCGTCGAGGTGTGGTTGTTGACTAAGCATGCGATTGAATCTTTGCCAAAATGAAGGCCATGTCAGGATGTCTCCATCGAACTTTGGGATACTGGCTTTGGGAAACTTGATGATATCCCTGGCTGAGGTCGGCTTGGTTTTGTCAGCGCTCCCTGTCCTGGTCTTGAGTTTCTTGAGAGCGTTTACTCTTTCGTATCGAGAGCGACAGGACTCCAAGAAATCTGCATCACTCTTAAGTGGCTCCTTTTCGCTTAGCACGTAGGCTTTCTCCATGAGATCGCTGACCTCAGAGATTTCGGCATCAACCATTCCATTCTTGACCGATTCTATATTGGCTTCCAGCGGTCGTAGCTTGATCTCAACTCTCGTCATGATGGCATGACCTTCTACCGCTCGCTTAACAGCGTAGACTTCAGAGCTGTAGTCAGGTGCATCCCCTTCAATTGCTTCCAAGTTTTGTTCCTCTGCCTTCGTCGCAGTTTCATCCAGGTGGTCCATAATCTCGTACGTGCAATTAGTGTACTCTTTGGTTGCTTTCTCGTAAGTATCAACCGCCGCATTCAATTGAGATATATCTACATCGACGGGATTCTTCCTCACAATTGTGGCAATAACATTGCTAGCTTTTGTAATTTGATACTTGAGTGCTCTCTGTGTTCTTCGCAACGTTGCAACTTCCGCCATCACGGTGCTTGAGTTCAGGGTTGGTACGTCTGACAAGATTCAAAATCAATTGGTAATTGGTATGAAGTGAAATGCAAGACTAAGGTTTTAGTAAGGTGAGTAGTTCCTTGAACCGTTCCACTCCACAGGCTTCCACAAGGTTTCTACTTGCAAATAGTAGACAACGATGGTGAGATTGGTAATGGTTGTGATCCCTGGTTAGCCGCGTTCTCCTATCCGGCTCGAAGGACCAAATGAATGCAGCCAAACTTTGATAGATAGTTGTCCAGTTGACTGTATAGTAGCTATAGCTAGCTGCACTCACAATGGTTAGGTAAATGTTGGTTGATATAATAGTAACTGAATGATAAAAGACACAAAAACAAAAACACTGAAAAATGACTGGTTGAACATTGCTTTTATAGGCATAAACTAGGTGGGGTGGTGGAAGTTAAGTACATAGGAAAAAGGAAAAAGTATAGCATGCTGGTAGACTACCATAAGTGTGTATAAATATGTGGTGTTAAGGTTATGAATGAGGTGTTAATTAAAGTTTTGTAAACAAAGTCGTACACAGTTCACTCTTGGACTCCAACAACAATAATGAAGAGGATGGCTGCAACTGCAGGATTGTCTGGGAAGAAAACAAACCATTCAGCAAGAAAAGTGATGGTGACTTGTCTCAAACATAATATTAATACCAGAAACTCAAACTATTCAATTAACTGGACACAAAAATATGCAAGTCTCAACAATTATAAAAAGGCCTCACCAGAATAACAAAGGGGCCGGAGTACATGGTCAGGCTATGGCCTGACCACTTTTTTGGGATGACATTACATATTCATAGAGAAAAAAACAAACAGACTTTGGAGGCATGTTTATAAACACTTTCATTGCAAGCAATGATCACATAAGAAAGATTATTTGTTTTATTGTTACTTGCAGTGTAATTCATTGTCATTTGGTTAAAGCACATGTCCAGTTAAAAGTGGCACATTTTGTTACATATCTCTGTGTACTGGCCACAACCATGACCACACCTCTTCTTGGCATGACCACTAAAATGGGGCTTTCTCCAGTGTGCGTCCACGCCGGCCTAGGTATGATGCGAACACTTAAATTGGTGACAGCAAAGTTCGTTGCTGCCGCCACCAGACCCAGAGAAGCACTGCAAAGTCTATCCTTAGCCCGAAGGATCAGAAAAATAGATGTTAGATTTACAATGCACAGATTCCAAGTGACGCACACCCACTGGCACAGCCATATATAGTAAACTGGGCCACGCAACATTTAATTTAACAAAACGAATGCGTAACCTGACGTGATACAGAATGATAATGATAAACTCATACTTGTGCACAATCATCTAGCTACCTATAAGCACACACATACAGAGAAACAGTTACATGCTCATATTGATGTGAGGTGTGGCCTCACATCCAGCCCTGTATGTCTTGAGCTCATACAGGAAACCTGAGCCTTCAATTTCTAGTACTTCGTCAAGTGGTACTGCAAATCAAGACTTGACTCAGTCCTTGTTTGCTGGACCAACACTCACTGGTTGTGCAATCAATATTGGCTTCCTACAGCAACACAGACACAAAGTTTCATAATGTCCACAGCATCTAAAGACACACAATAATAACTGATAATTCACTAATAGATAAAAGAATAACACATATAGATATGTCAAAACGATGTGTATTTATTTACCATGAAAATTTATTATGAAGACAGAAAAATTGGAATTAACCCCAAGGGGATGCAATAACACTTTTAGAATGCCAAAGGGGACGTAATATGGGGAAATATTGGGGTGGTTTGATTTGTATTAATCTCTATGGGAGTACCTGAGAAGTACATGATAATAATAATTATTGTTACTATAATTGTGGGGCTGCCCACAAGAGGATTAAGAATAAAGAGATATTATCACATCACACATTGCATAATCACACCTGTAACTTACCTACTGTTCTAACACATTCTCTTAGCTAGTGTGCTCTCACCTAATGAGCACAGTCAGTGCCTAGTTTCTTTTTATGTTATACTTGTGGGTGGATGGCTAATATTTAACTATTCCATCATATCTTCAATAAGTCTTTGGTTGAAGTTATCTTCACACCTCTTATGCTATTAATTAATTGCTCCTTTATACACACCTGAGCCTTGGAGGAGTATTTGATTTAGTTACTGCTGAGGGTGCAGTATCAGCTATAATATAGATCAAGTCTGGTGGCAGTTATACCGGTCCGTGTTTTAGTCACACCCGTACGCTACCCACATCGGTAAGACGCTTTGGTAGACAAAATACTACTGTCTTGAAGTGAAATGATTACCTTAAGGCTAATTGCTACCTTTAGTGCTAAGTACAGATAAGAGTTTAATAAGTTGGAATAATCCTGGTCACCAGAACTGTTCCCTAACTGTTCTTACTAAATTACATTCTCTTGATATGATGTTTTCTTATATGTAATAGAAACAAAGAAGATTAATATGGCAACTCCACATCTTTATCATTTTTTTAAAGATAGTATAACCCAAGGTAGGATAGTGGCATTTTTATTAACCACTTTAATATAATGGATTAACTGTTTTTAACATGTTTTAAAGTAAGAAATTATAATCTGCCGCTTCCAAAACATCAACCAATAAAGACTTGGACTTGGATCAAAAGTAAATGGACACAAATATATCGCTGCCATTTACTGCTGTCTTTTTATTAAGTGTGGGTATTGTCATCATGACTGAAGTTAAGCTGATGATACCCACACTTCATAGAGATACAGCAGTACAACTACGAGAAAATGTGATTCTAGAATCTCAAATAGCAAACAAACTTGAAAAATCCCTCAACAGTTATCCCAGCAGGTTCCAATTATATGCCAGTTACTCCAGTAGCCAGCCACTCTACAGTTCAAACATACCAGCATGTCTCCATGGAATCTCAACTAGTGAGCACCATTGAAAGGTCCACTTTAGCAGCTACCCACTTGGGCTCATGCTTACTACACCCCTCCACTGATCAATGCAGTCTGAGACTATTGAGTCTAGCTACTGTACATTACAGGTCCATGTGGTAATGTTAATTCTGATTCTCTATACAGATATATCATTGAGGGGAGATTCTCTCATACTACTGTAAGAAGAGTGTCCAGTTCTGCATATTTGCCTGTAGCTGTTGAAGTGGACCTTTTGATGTTGTTTACTATAGATTCTATGGAGACATGTTGGTGTGTGTCCGATTAATAATGATGATGGAACATGTATACTGGTGTAATTCAAGCCAGTCAATACAATTGAACAATAGTACTAAAACTGTATATACAGTATTGGATTTTATTTTCATGCATGACTTGTTATATAATTTCATGTACACAGCAATCTGCCATGATTAGCTACTTCAAACTTTTATTAACTATAGTTAGCTAGCAAAGTACATTATTATACACCAGCTAGCTATTACCAAAACTAAAAGATAATCTATATGACATAGTAGCAATATAAATACGTCAGTATGCATGATTTTGCCATTTGCTCATCATGTAAAGTATAATATATATATATATACCCAATAAGCAAGAAGAAGAGGTGTTGAGCACTTTCTTATGTATTGAAGAACTCAAAGGTTCATCCTTACCGGTAAAGAAACATTGCAGGATGGCTTCTGAGCAATTCAGAGTCTATTAGCTACAATTTTCGTGGAGATGTGGCTGCCTGACTACCATGGTGTTGTGTGAATTCCCTTTAGCCAATTTACCCGTTGTGATTCAATTCTATGCATTACAAAACTTGCTAGAAGTACTCCATGCAAGAAAGAAATCTGCAATAGATTAGCAGCATGGGACTATTGTCAGACAGACTCCAGAATTCTTACCACGAACACTAGCCTATGGCAACAGCAAAATCCATTTGTGTAAGCAGAATAAGAGAAGTCCAATGAAAGATATATCTTTCTTCATTTACACATGTTAGGATGCAAGGCCTTATCATCTTTAAGTAAGGCCAATAGATTCCTTCGTGATACAACACTGTATTTTCTTTGTCTTCTGTTAATACTTTTTAAGTAAATGTTCACTTTTCTCCCAAACTCTGGAGTAAGAAATTACACAATGGTTGTGTGTGTTTAATGTAAAGAGAAATGTGCCCCCACAGATTGTACCAACAGGTGTAATTGGTTAGGTAAAGGGTTTATCACTCTCCATACAGACTTCTGTTGTGGACCTGAAAGATCACCAAGTATACCACAGATATGAGGTGAGTGTATTGTTTTAGGTATAACAATTTTCAATTTCATTACTAAAAGAAATTAATTCTAACATGAACTAATTGTGTTTTTTTTTCCCCTGAAGGCATATATTATAAAGGTCCGTTGAATCAGCATTTTTACCCCATGAGATTAACATTTGACTAGGTCAAAAGGCTACAGCAGCTCGCATTGAATCATGTCTTTATGGAGCAGAACGATCGTTATGTGTGAAACCTTAATCTTCATTCTAGCTAGGCCTGTGTGGGGTGGGCCTAGGCTAAGTTGGTAATTGGTCTCATGTAAGAGACTTCCTAAACCAACTGCGTGCAATTAGCAGGGGTTAGGCCACCATTGATAATTTAAGTACATTCAATTTTTATATATATATAAAATATTAATGATTTGGTTTTAAAAAATATGACATGTATTTCAGAAAATTAAAAAAAAAAGATTTAATATTACTTAAAAGGAGCTGGTTTGAACTACACAGCGTTGTGCTCAAAGACTGCATTAATGAACTGCACAAGGAGCTTGTCAAGCCATGTTTTCTTGCGAGGTAAGAGACCCTGCATGAATCCAATATGGCCACCTCTCCTGGTGGTGACTATCATCAAGTTGGGATTCTTCTGAGCTTCCTCCAAAGGCAGAGCTGCAGTAGGAGTAAGAGTGACACTGTCAAGACTACTGAAGATAGAACAGTATTTTCAAAATTACGGGGAAAAGAGAGAACAATAGAAATACTGCTGTGAGGATAATACAGCCTTGCCCATTTTCAACAAACAAACCCATTGTGCACTATGTTTGGTTTGGAAAACAACAACAACAACAACAACCCTCTCTTACGTACAGCTGATGGGACAGAACGGGTCGTCCAGCGAGTTGATCACCAAGAATGGAATAGTGAAGCCGTCAAGGTAGCGGCACGGGGACCAATCCTCCAGATAGGCATCAACATCTTCATACCCAAACATAGGCAGCACCACTCGCTCAGCAATGTCGTAGAGATATGTGGACTAGAAGGGGGAGGGGAAGAGGAATCAAAATTAATAGAAGGGGGAGGGGAAGAGGAATCAAAATTAATAGAAGGGGGAGGGGAAGAGGAATCAAAATTAATAGAAGGGGGAGGGGAAGAGGAATCAAAATTAATAGAATGGGGAGGGGAAGAGGAATCAAAATTAATAGAATGGGGAGGGGAAGAGGAATCAAAATTAATAGAAGGGGGAGGGGAAGAGGAATCAAAATTAATAGAATGGGGAGGGGAAGAGGAATCAAAATTAATAGAATGGGGAGGGGAAGAGGAATCAATTAATAAAAGGGGGAGGGGAAGAGGAATAAAACGTATAAAAAATTGGACCACTAGAGCAATACATCACTTGTAAGGCTATAAAGTTAGGTTGATAATGAATCCTATTCATACTTCATATGCTCTTCTACGGTAAAAGCAGTGATATTTGGCTAAGAGTGGATTGAATAAAACTAAGATATGATAATAATAATAGTGAATAAAAATAACTTATGGCACTGTATTCTAACTTTGCAATATGTCAAAGTGCCACTGTGTGGCGGGGTACTTGCTGGTTAGTCACAAATGAAAGATGAAGCACCAAGGGTGCAATCCCTCGCGCTACTATACACTAACTAGCAATTAAATCATTTCTCAGACCAATCAGATATCAATAGAGCTGTGTAAAGATAGCTGTAGATGTAAATACTGAGAAGCCAAACAAACAAGAAACACTCACTAAATACAGCTTACCTTGACAGCATTGCTGTAGTCAAACTGGAGAGACCCCTCTTGCTCTGCTGTCTTAAATACAACTTTGTTTCTAAATCAGAGGGGAACATTAGAGAGGGGAGGGACAAAAATAATATACGAGAAGAACATAAATAACCAGTAAGCATGCAACAGTAACCATGCAACAGTAACCATGCAACAGTAACTGTTGGATAATGCTAAATCATAGTAATATCTCCAACTTCACAAGATACAATACCCCACCGAATGAGATGATACAATAATATATATTGAGGGATATAAATTGTTCATAGCAACGAGTGTTCATAGGAATGCGACATGACATTGATCGTATCCATAACAAATATCCTACAGTAACCATGCAACAGTAACCATGCAACAGTAACCATGCAACAGTAACCATGCAGTATTTATTGTTTATTTTTTGTTCTTAAAATCACCATGGCAAGTTGACCTTAATGACCCAATGACTTCAGCAAGACTTAACGTCACAGAAACCCTTAATACAGTTATTGGCAGTACACAATATTTTAGTGTTTATTTTAAGATGGAAGCACTTAATGAAGTCAGTGGCAGCTACAGAAGCTCTTCGAGATGCTCTTTGCTTTCTAAGCTTCGCAATGATTGGAACACAGTTGTAAACAGAACTAACAGAACATGGGGGATAGGGCATATACCTCTGAAATATTGTTGAAGTTCTATTTTTTAAAAAGCTGGTCATATTCAATAGCTGAAAACCTTTGATGATATATAAATAGACACAAAAATATACTGGGACGGACAATCTATTACATAATTGAATCAGGGGGAAAAAAACTGCCAAGATTGCGTATTAAAAATGATTTTGAAACTGAAATGCCATTGAAAATGGCTACTTACTGAAACATCTGAACCTCGCCACATCACTAATGAGCTTCTCCAAGTCCCACCCATTCCAACTCACTCCTTCATGATCTGAGTGTACTTGAAGGCCAGGTATCTGTTGAAGGAGAGTCTGTTCACAAGTTTGTTCAGGTTGACACTGGACTCTAACATGTTCCACAGGGAAGAGAAGAGCAAGACAGCCCTCAAGCGACACTCACGCCCCTGCCTCTTGCACTCGCTGGCATAGCGCACTAACTGTGTGCTGCAACAAAGAGAGAAGGATGAGGAAATGGAGAACAATGGGGTATACACCACTCCAACCGTTTCATAATGCCATCTTGCAAGCCATTGTTTTAGTTCTTCACATAATTCAAAGCATTTGTTTAAATAATTATATTTTTATTCGATACAGATTTTAAAGACTACCTTTCTGTGCAACATATGAACACTGGCTTGGCTTTTCCCTTCTCATTTCTATGCCCTTTTGTCTATCTATTTAAAGACAGTGTGAACATTTCTTTTGTTTCTACTTCCTGTAGTCCATTACTATCATGTACAACCCTCACGACCATTAGTAGTTGTAAATTTGCTAACCAACCCTCAACTCCTCTTTAACAAAATGTCCGACAACAATACACATTTGCTCGATCCACTTATTATTGCTTGCCAACAAGGTGGTAACCAAGGGCAACAACCTATAACCACACCCGCACATGGGTTTAAAAATGGGCGTGGTTAAGTACACCAGTGGCTTCCACCCAGCGAAAATCCTGTATGAAACCCAACCCACCTGGCTTGGTGCAAGAACCTACACCAAGTAGCTACCCCTTGGTTTAACAACAGGGCTTCCACAAAATAAATTTCCAACTGCTCCACCAGGTGCCAATTAGAGACTATTTCAGGGATTTTTTTTAAACAATTCTTGGTTAAAGGGTCTGGGTGGGCTTCTCAGTGTGCTATGCTCCTTCAAAGAATGTGTGTGTGTGTGTGTGTGTGTGTGTGTGTTCCAAGTTTTTGAGGCCACCAACATGACATGACGACAATCATAATCCAGTTCTGCCACTTCGTGGCAGAAAGGCATCACCCCAAGGGGTAGCCTTCTTTCAAGGTTCAAGGTGTGTGTGTGTGTGTGTGTGTGTGTGTGTGTGTGTGTGTGACCTCAGTTGAATCAACTTTGGGATCTAATGCACTAATCCATAATGAAATCAAAAGTATTTATTGGCGAGCGAGCGAGACACTTACAGGGGTTACACAATCTAAAATCGGGGATGTTTGTTTATTTATTTATTTATTTGTATATATGTATGGACGTACGTAAGGCATTTTTGTACTTTGACCCTCGCATTTTTCTATTAGTTCGGTTGTCGACCCCGTCCCAAACTAAACAGAATCCTCTGTTTATCGATCAGTACCCGTATCACCCTAGAAATTGAATTGCTTACCGTTTTGAATTCTTTTGCGGGTGCAGTTAAAACTTGAAAACTTAAGGGACTTCCATTTCTATGTGGTAAGTCAATGCGCTTTTTGTCATGGTTATAAGCCGTGCGCAACAGTATTTACCTGAAAATACATTGTCCACTAGACTACTGCGAAGGTAAGTCTGTGTAGGTACATGTCCAGTTGTGTCAAAGCATTGTGTGTTACAACTACTACTTAGCTAAAGAATATCACAAAGAAAACTTTTAAATAACGTGATATTGTTTTGTTGTTGTTTTTTCTCCTTCAATTCAAGCAGTTGCAGAGAGTTGTTACTATGGCACTGAAATCCCTTTACCGTGTATGCGAAATTTAAAAACTGGACCTTATGTTCAGTAGCTTCAGTTGTTAGAAGTCAAAATCATTCATATAAAAATAGTATAGTCTTTAGGCTCGCTCGCCATTTGTGCTCAAGCACATCACTATAGTATGTCCAAGTTGAGTTGGCCGCAAGAAAAACTTGAATAACTTTAGAACGGAAGCAGCTACGCATCCAGGGTTTGCACCATTGGAAAGCTCGCGCCGAAGCGGTTAAAAATATTCCCTCAGTAAACTCCAAAACCGGAGAGAAAGTGCTATTCCAAAACTCAATACAAAAGTCTATGGGAATAGAAAAAACCACAGGTTTCCCGCTCAAAACGCGCCCGCTTTTAGTCACGCGGTATGGCTCAATTTATCACGCGGACTGTCTTCATTAAGAATTTTGTAAACAATGAGCGGCTTCTTCTCAGATTGCTGTGTTTCTAGCTTTATATCACGATTAGCTTAGGTTGCGAGTGTGGAAACAGGATAGACGGAGTGTTCTGTTGTTGCGGAGGGTACAGGACCACCTGATAGGATGTTGGTAAGATTATTTGTCTACCTGTTCAATAACAAATGCCATATAGCCAATATTATTTCAGTGATATAGCTATCATTTAGCTAGCAACTTGTAATACAGCCACACTTACGCTGTTTGCCGTTAAATTGTTTGCTTGTCAAAGCCGTGTTTATGCCAATTCCTTTTCTTCACTATTATAGATGCCATTTATTGTAAGAATTAGGACCAACTCAGGCAGAACTCCACCTTCAACTCGGATCACAACTATTTTTTGAATGTGTACTACTTAAATTCTATCATTTCACCAATTTTCATATACCTTATTATAAATAAATGAAAGAATTGATAATTTTATTTTAACATGAAAGTCTAGTAACTTTAGCTACAAGTTTACAGTGCTGTACTGCTGAATCCTGTGAACATCAGAATATTTGTTGGGACACAGTAGGTAGAATCCACTGATTTTAATCCTGTCTCTTTAGAAGAACTCCCACCAGTTTGCGTTTTCCATCTGCTGTACATTATCTGCGCATAAGAAACATAAATATCATTGAAAACAGACGAGATGAGCTGTACAGCGCCCGAAAAACTCCATAAACTTCACTAAATTTCTTTCTTTCAATAGTTACAGTATTAATGCGCACCTGCGCTACCGCCCCTTTTTCACGTGCAACGTTGACGTTTGCGCGATTAATTGACTTGGATTCACATGACTAAATTGCTTCCGGTAAAGTACTAAATGCATTCCTCAATTACCGCGCTTGGGGTCGTGCCAACTCAACTTGGACATACTATAGTACTTTATAGTTCTAGACACACATACACGTAATGTGTGTGTGTGTGTGTGTGTGTGTGTGTGTGTGTGTGTGTGTGTGTGTGGTAGACACCAAACTGTAATAATGTGCTTGACAGGCAGCACAAGCAGTGAGCAATTAGCAGCCTAGCTTGAACAAAGTTTGTGTCCCTCCAACATGTCGATTGTAATTCTATTGTTGGTTTGTTGTTGTTGGTTGTTTACAAGTACAGTAGTTTATCTAAATTAGTCATTAGTCATTATACAGAACAGTTTTTCTGGAAAAGACAGCTAACTCACACACTAGCTGGGCAAAATGTACCATAACAAAGTCTTGTAAGCCTTGGTAAACACTATACTGCTCCTATTCAATGCAGTGTTAGATACATAAGGGGAGGGGGAGGGGGAGGGGGGGGGAGGAGGGGGGAACATTGGGACTCCCCCCCCCCCCTTTTTTTTTTTTACAGTTAACAACTGAGTGCTTCTGGTTTAGCTGTTCAATAACATCCAAATATTCATATGGGCAGTGCTCATGATTTTCACTGTTAAAAACAACAGCATTAAATAAAGTACTGTATTATCTTTTTGGTTAATCCATTTATAAAGCTGCACGTGTGCACTCATCTCAACGTATATAGCCCCACCCTCTAACACTAATGTCCCCCCCCCCCCCCCCCCCACCCCACCCCCCAGTGAAATTTCTATATCAAACCCTGCAATAGCTTGAGAAAAAGATACATTAAAAGTTGAACTATACTACTAATAATAATTCTAATGTGAGATTTTGCCCTTCAAGCAAAAAAACAAACAAAACAACAACAAAACAACAACAAACAAATAAATTATTAAATTATGCTCTGCTCAGAGTGAGCGTACACGCCCCGTCACAGCCACACATTACACGAAACCTTACCTCCCTAATGACACGCCCACAGCCAGGAGAGGAGCCTCAGGGTATTTAGAATGGATATGTTCAAGCACTTCCACCAAATCTTCAATATTAGCTCCACAGTACATCTTCGTATTCTGATGGAATAGTTTAATTATAAAATTACAAGAGTAGAGACATCTGCAGATGTACTCACTGATAACTTGGATTGGCCACACCCCCTGTAGTTATACACCACACACCTGCAGGGCAACAGCGTTGAGTAGCTATTAGGCTAACAATGGCGGTCATGTCAATAATAATAATAATAACAATAACAATAACAATAATAATAACAATAACAATAACAATAACAATAACAATAATAATAATAATAATAATAATACAATAGCCGAGTAATCCTTCAATACAACAAGGTGTGGTATTATTTTGAATTATCACAGCAGTGGAAAACTGAAATAATGATCTGATTAGTCATGGCCATCTATCTGTGATGACCTCACTGTATTTTATTGTATCCGCTAGACAATTATCGCGACAAAATTCCTGGGCAACACATTTAGCAACGGCAAGAAAAGTATGATTAACATGATAGCACGGAAAACTGAGCTATTTGGATAAATAACACTTGTGTGGTGAGAATCTTCATGAGGCAAAGCCAAGTGAAAATTTTCATTAATCCAGAATACCACAGTTTTGTGTGTTACTATCTCATCTGTTGTGTACGTGTGTGTGTGTGTGTGTGTGTGTGTGTGTGTGCGTGCGCGTACCTGTACGCCTGATTAGAGATGTCCTCAATCCAGTGCTGTATGTAATTCTCATCACTGCTACCTGAAAGCACAAGATGGACCAAACATCACACAATTATTGTTGCCTGAGCGCGCGCACACACACACACACACAACCTGCAAGTCCAGGCAGGATGATCACTGTCGGCTGATTAGAGTTGTACTCATTGTACCAGTCCAAGCAGACATGCCCACCGTCACTCATTATCACCATCTCCCTGGCAATCACACAGGTGACAAATAATGAGGTAGCTACACACTTCCACCACACACACACACACACACACACACACACACACACACACACACACACACACACACACACACTGATGGTTATGTTTCTCACCTGTGTCTGGAAGGCTTTGGGAACGTCTGCATTACTGCTCTGACTATGCTCTGCATGTGTGCCTGAGCGGCCCATATTGTCGGATAGAACGGTTCAAATAAAACGGGGCAATGTTCTCTCAGTGCTTTTCTTCTCTGCTCGTCACAGCAGTAGACCTCCGGTACCCCCACCACGCATCTTCTGTAGTAGAAAACGTAACATGCCAGCAGGAACCCAAGCACGAGCAACAACATTGACGAAGAATGGGCCGCAGGAAGGGACGATCTTAACTGACGCTCCGACAAGCGAACAGATTCTATATTAGTTCAAACTTTCGAACAATATCCAATGCACACAGCTTGCCATTGAGCGTACAGAACCTGAGGATTTGCTTGCTGACACCTCGTCGTTACTGTTGAGAAGATGGGCGTGGTAACGGATGTAGTTGAACAATGATGTCGTCATAACTTTTCCGCTTCAAAGATGTTGGTTTTCACGTATCACTTTCATAGCGCGATAGAGGATATTGCTAATATTAGTAGTAGTTTAATAGTAGTAGAGTAGCAGTAATAATAGTTTCAATTATATATAAAATAAGATTAACAATAACAGTGTAATAATAATAAATAAAAAATTATAACAATACAAAAAACTTAAAATAACACCAATGCAGACAACAGCCATTAACAACAAAAAATAATGACAGATATTACAATTATCAATATGTTACTATTATTTCATTACGATGATAAATATTATATTATTATTAACAATGATGATGATAATAGACTTATATCATTATTGTTGTTGTTGTTGTTACTACTACTACTACTACTACTACTACTACTACTACTACTACTACTACTACTACTACTACTACTATTATACTATTACTACATTTTTATCCACACTTTTGTCAAGGAAGGAAGGAATCAGCTGAAGAGTTTGCAGTAGCACATAATTTCACACTGTTCCTGGTCAGGTGTGAAACTCGTCAAGTGTGAATCTCTCTCCTCAACATTGAGTTGCTATATTCATACAATCTCAAGTACAAAGAATTTTCTGAGAGGAAAACAAAAAAGATGTGTAATTAAGAGCAGTGTTTGAAGTTGGAGAGCATGAAAAACAAACAAAAACAAACTAAAACCAAATACTTAGAAGACAGCAGACCCTTAGAAACCGAAACTACCAGTAAAGTGGATAATAAAAACTACAATTTTTATTTTATTTTAAACCAAATCACCTTGGATCATGCAATGAAGATATACATTTGCCATTTAAGTAACATCCTAAGTAGAAAAATAGTGGCCGTTCAACGTGGGAATGCGATTTCTATTTTAGGTGGACACCCAATTAACTAGAATTAGATTATTTATATATTATTATTATTTATTTATTTGTGACAATATCGGCAGACAAGTAGACTCCGTTATAGTCTGTAATTGCAGGCTCTCCTGATCTGTTGCCATGCCAGCATTTCATTTTCACTGCATTGTTTAGTTTTTCCATTTTTCTTGTTCACTATCAATTGACTTAGTTTTGGTTAATTTGTGTTGTCTCCCAAATTCTTCAATAATGAGACTCCTTAGAGAAAGTAGTTTTAAAAATAAAACACTTTATTTTTACATTACCAATTGTTTTCAAAGAAATATTAAGAGTTTGCCACACAGTTAATTATTTATATTTTAATTAATTTATTTATTTTGCATATTTTTACTCGATTTTCATGAAGAGAACATGTATTGGAAGAAGTATTATACAAAGGATTAAATACAAAGGATTAAAATGAATTTACGGATCCTATCAAGAACCACATCACAAGTGTTTATGGAATTAAAAACAATGATACATTTGGTGACAGAAATTGAATGGAGTCTGTTGTTGCTATCGATCAAGCTATGAATTGACGATGCATTAAGTTAGTCATCCAGAAGAGGCTCTCTGTATACTGAAATGATCTAATTAAGGGGGGAAAATAACATTAATGTGATGCAGATTAAACATAAAATAAATATTTACCTTGATGTATTCATAATTTGCTTGGTACTCTACAGCTGTGACATTTGAAAGCGGTTCACTCTTCTCATGGCTTTCTCCAAACTTTCTCAGTGTTCTTTCTAGCTTTGCTCTCACTGATGCTTTGAAATTGTTCCATTTTACAGGCATAAAACGCTTCCTGTAATACAGCATAGCAACACTCAGGGATACTTAGATGTGTTTATTTAATGACAGGAGACATAGCTATACTGAGTTAATGTAGAGCTATAGTAATTCTACATAATGGGAGTGTCCTTAGAAAATCCAGGTGCATAGTGGGAGTGTCCCTAGAAAACCCAGGTGCATAGTGGGAGTGTCCCTAGAAAACCCAGGTGCATAGTGGGAGTGTCCCTAGAAAACCCAGGTGCATAATGCTGCTCATGAACTTAAAAGCTACTGCTGTTAGAAATATTCTATAATGCACATATTTAGCAAAATCCTTGCCATATATATGGAGTGAGACATTCTTATGCTTACAGGGTTTTCTGAATTGCCTTCACTATGAGGTAGACAGTTGCTCCAGCAACGGGAGACACCAGAAGAAACACTGAGAATGTTCTTAACCGATTCCTTAGCCGACTGGAAGAGTTTATAGACAGGCACGAGGTTAGGATGAGCATCAACAGTAAGAGGATCTCAATGTACACAGCCTTTTTATTGATGTACGGCTTGGCCAATGCAAATACTATGAAGATCAGCAGATTACTGAAGAACAGTGCGAGCTAGAAAAACAGGATTATAATATTGATGAAGTTAAATACTTTAAACTCCACACAATACCTTTGAATATTCAGGCGAGACGTAGCTGGAAAACAGAACTAGACCAATAATAAAAATTCTTCTAAACAAGTCGAAACTACTCCACCATCTTGTAGACTCCTTGATCCCTCTGTTTAGGACATCAGTAATATTCTGAGTCAACTACAAGATAAAAAAAGGGGGGGGGGGGGAAGTGAGGTACTTCAAATAAATGACACAGAGCAAGTACTTGAAATCTTTTGAAGCTTATGACCAGTATGAACACAGGAAACACGATCACAGCTATGCTGAGTATTAAAGCCCCAATGGTGATGACTAAATGGCCGGCATTGTCAGCCGAGAAGCACTCAATATTCCCATCATACCAGAATACCTGTAAATAGAAGGGAAAAAATTCTTAACATTATTTTATAAGGAGGGAGGAATACTTACGTATCTTGTTATCTCTTTGAACTTAATTCTCTGGCAGCGTAGGAGCCTGAAGCAAGTGTCTGCTACAAACTTGTAGATGACAAAAGAGAGAAGCCAAATGCCATCAAACGAAGTTTTGTGGCTAAGTCGCTTCACAAACTTAGCACTGAAGAAGGAATAAAAAAGGGGGGAGGGGAAAGAGAACAATAAGCTCGGATATAAGAGAATATTTGCAGTACGAACCTGAAAATGTACAATACTATAGTAAATACGGCCACTAATGGTAGAATAAATCCCATTGCTGCAGTATACAGTGCGTCATAGCCAGGATAGAGGCATAGAGGAACGTTGAGAGAAGTACCAAACAAATTGGCAAAATATAAATCCTGAAGAGAAGTAGGAAAATGTATTAATATTTAATTTCACAGCGATTATATTTCATACCCAAGTAATAGTTCGTCCCGTGTGATCGTACACAAACCCTATCACCTAAAAAATAAGAAATGTACATAAAAATAATTGGAATAGAATGGAATAGATCCATGTATTAATATGAAGTAGTATAATCGTATGTATATATGTTCTTAGTGTCACTAAGTTTCTCTGCAATTTGATGTGATGCATTAATATTTGCATAGTCAGCAACTATAACAATAACAAGAGTAATTTAAAATAACAAGTAGTGCTTGACTAGTTGACCAAGAAAACTGAAAAGCAGTGATACTGTATTCAGATAGCTACTATATTTTATTGCAGTTCTTGTAAAGATGTACTAAGACAAGCTTGATTCTCTCACCTGGATGTAATACAGACATCCTTTCAGTACATCTGGGACTCCAATGTTGTATGCCATGACCAAATAGCACAGGGCAGTGAACACTATAACTGCAAATTCAGTCATATATTATATATATAACCATAATTGAACCTTCAATATTACATTACACCAATGCTAAATTTTGTCCACTCTAATATGGCGTGAATAAGAATAAATAGGATTACTGTTCCCGTGCATTTCAGACAACCACTTTTAGAGAAGTATACATTATATATAATCAAAGCAGTATTTTCTGTGTATATAGCAATCATTGGCAGTGAGAGAAACAAGCGAGACAGCACTAAGGGTGTGCTGCTAGTTGAAAATTGAAAATCAGGTATATGTTATATATAATACGTATGTATATTTGGTACATGGTTCTTCAAAATGGCTGAAACCTTCTTATTTCCTTTCTTAGAGCAATGGTGTAGGAAGGGGGGAGGGGGGGGGCGGGGGGGGGGGGGTTCCGGGGTTGGAGCCTTCACATAATTTTGGGGCATTATCTCATGGGGTGATTTCTCACATGAATATTTTTTAACCGCAAAAAAACAACAACAACGTGACTTTGGAGCCCTCCCATATCGAAAAATCTTTCTACACCACTGTTGAAGCATCCTCATGCTCCTTTACTCTTTGTCTTCGACATTTGAGCAAGAATTGAATTTTAAAGCACATCAAAACTAGCACATCAAAACTTTACTATTATGCAAAAACAAGTATATTAGTCCGCAAAGAGAAGAGCTAAAATTCGAACTTAACATTTCTAACAGTACTAGCTGAAGCTCAATCTTTGACGATCTCGGAGTTGCCATCAGGTTCAAACAGAGTGCATGGCTTGTTCACCTTCTAGTTGTTGAATTCTGAGTTTCAGAGCCCTGTATTATAAAAAAAATTATAGGCAGACAGACGCTCAACAGTAAGCATTCCAGTAGCCATTTCAATTTTTTTTAATTATAGGAAATACTACGTCAGAGCAACATATAAACAAAAAATGGAAACGTTATATTAAATAATCGATTTTTTTTTAATTTGGAGAATCGAGAGCAGTGCAACGCTGAGAATTGTCGGCTCGGACAGGTGCAACGCTGAGAATTGTCGGCTCGGACAGGTAAAGGGATAAATGTTTCACTTTATCTTGCAATGTATAAGGGGGCCCATGTGACCATAGGATGGCAGTGATGCTACAGTTACAGTTACAGTGTGTGTGTGTGTGTGAGTGTGTGTGTGTGTGTGTGTGTGTGTGTATGTGTGTGTGTGTGTGTGTGTGTGTGTGTGTGTATGTATGTGTGTGTGTGTGTGTGTGTGTGTGTGTGTGTGTGTACACTTAGTTGCTTACCAATGATAACAATAATGACAGTCTGCCACCAATCACATCTCACACATGTTGTCAAGGTTAGTTCCACGCTCATTCCCTCTGGGCAAGACCCACACATGATTCCTGCACATGAATAGAGAGAGGGATAAATGCATCTGAAAGTAGCACCAATCAGTTCATACCCGTCCTCCCTTGGAAGCACTGCTGTTGTGGCTCATCATACTGAAAGCGACAGCCACTCAGACTCCCTTGCTGGGAGCAGTTCTGGTAGAATACTGGCATGGGGTATACCTCAACTCTTTCAGAAGAATTAATGGTTGAACTCACCGTTGCATACTGTAGAGGCTACAATGTTGGAGGAAGAGGGAAGGGAAAGAATTTAGGGGAAACAAACCTTGTAAGAATGAAATGAGTGGAGACACAATCGTCCTCCATTCCCATCTTCGAGTATTAATTGGCGAGCGAGCGTAGCGAGCGAGACACTTACAGGGGTAACACAATCGAAAATCGGGGATGTTTATTTATATATATGGACGTACGTATGTCATTTTGTACTTTGACCCTCCGTATTTTTGTGTTTGCTCGGCGTTCGACCCCGTCCCAAATTGCACTAAACAGAATCCTCTGGTTTAGCGATCAGTACCCGTATCACCCTAGAAATTGAATTGTTTACCGTTGCTTCTTGTTTTGCGAGTGCAGTTTTTCTATTCGAGTTAGTGGCGGTGATAAGTCAATGCGCTCTTTGTTATGGTTATAAGCCGTGCACAACAGTATTTACTTGAAAATACATTGTTCACTAGATTACTGCGAAGGTAAGTCTGTGTAGGTGCATGTCCAGTTGTGTCAAAGCATTGTGTGTTACAACCACTACTTAGCTAAAGAATATCACAAAAAAAACTTTTAAATAACGTGTATTGTTTTGTTGTTGTTTTCCTTCCAAGCAGTTGCAGAGAGTTGTTACTATGGCACTGAAATCCCTTTACCCTGTATGGTAAATTAAAAGACCTTATATTCAGTAGCTTCAGTGTTAGAAGTCAAAATCATTCATATAAAAATAGTACAGTCTTTAGGCTCGCTCGCCATTTGTGCTCAAGCACACCACTAGTTAAATACTTTATTATGAAGTTTCAAGGGTATAAGAATCTCTGCCCTACCTTCATAGTTATCCATATCCTAATACTAGTGATGTTCTTCAGCACACTGATGGCAAGGAAGCTTGTTAGCCATTCTGCCATATATAGTGAGCAATATTTATTTGCTCAATGCATTTACAATTTAGAAATGGTTTATAGGAGGTACAATTAACGCTTTTTAAAATCTCACCTAATGTTTTAACAAACTCTTTAAAATAGTCTTAAATCTCTTGACTTAGCTTCACAGACATAATTGTCGTCAACTTTATAAACTTAAATTTATGTTGGCTTTCTACATATTATGGTTTGACAAACCAGCTTTGTTATTTGATAATGCATAATCTTTATTTACCACTATTGTATTATAATAATATGGCAAATAATATTGGTTACATTCTGAGCACAGTATATATAGTTTAAATCTCAATTGACTTAGTCTCAGTGTTGCCTTCATTCACTGCCCTACGGCCCTAGCCCTATGGCCCTAGCCCTCCCCAGCCCCACCCCCAGTCCTAGCCCTAGCCCTAGCCCTATGGCCCTAGCCCTCCCCAGCCCCACCCCCAGTCCTAGCCCTAGCCCTAGCCCTATGGCCCTAGCCCTCCCCAGCCCCACCCCCAGTCCTAGCCCTAGCCCTAGCCCACTGAATCACAACACAATCCTTGACTATAGCTACTTATACTTCCAAGTGAGAATATACAATCTAATGCAGATCCCCTGGAGCCTTACCTTCAAGTAGATGTACTTGTTATTTTGACTGTCTCTCCTGAGGACTGCGGAGTTATCTGTGGTCAATTTGCAAGTTCCGCTCCTCAACGTGTAACCAGGATGACAACAAGTGATTTCCAAAACAAAGTCAGATGAGCTCAACTGAAAGTGATACAAGAAAACTCAGCAGTTAATCACTTGCTTGCTGGTAGTCTCAGCAAAGTCTTACCACATCTCCAGTGGTGGGCTGAATGACAGAGAATCCATGCGGAATCTGCTTGGAAAATCCTGGGTTTCTGGAGCATTCATTGAATTCTTCATCCTGTAACTTGTAAGAATTTAAATTCCTTATTCGATATTCTTTTGTAGTGTTTGGTTCACTCAGAAAGAATAATCCCTGCAGTTACATATGCATGCATAACACACACACACACACACACACATACACACACACACACACTAGATTAAATTTGATTTCAAGAGAAGAAATACACAAAAGGTAAACATAGTTAATGGAAGAGCCTGTGGAAGAGGGAAAGAAATAGCAAGCACAAATCACAACATTGAAACAACAATAACAAACAATACAATTATCTTACAATTACCTCAAGGAGAGTTGTCGAGTAAATACATGGCTGAAAATTTCCAAGTTGGTCCTTGCATTCTATAGTATATTTGAGTTTTTCTCCTGGTGCTCCTCGCAAAATGTTTGCACTGTTCTACATTATTATAATGACAAGCAAAATAAATATATAAATAAATGAATAAATAAACAACATAAAATAAACATTATAAAAGACCAGTAAGCAACTTGTTGTGAGGTGGATGTCAAGAGGAGGAGTCAAAGTATTCTTCTTAAACGAAGTCTTAAGGAGAGTCATTTCTGTTACTTTGAAAAACAATTTTTTGCATGATAAATTCCATGATCAAAAGACACATATCATGCTGCACTTCTGTGTAGGGACTTACTATGAAAACTATTTCAGAGGCTTCTGTGGCAATTTCTTCTGCTTGGGTTCCATTCAGCTCCTCATCGTTGCTATTTTAAGAGAAATAATTTTAATAATAGCAAAAAAATTTCTCGGTCTAACAGTCAATATTGTTAATAAAAAATAATTTGTCTACTAGATTGAGTAAGTTAAAGTTAGTAAAGTAAATCAAACAAACAGAGTGTGACTAAAGAATGAGTTAAAGTAATAAAACAACAACAACAACAAATGTTTAAGCACACAATCAGCTAGATAACTGTTACCTGAAACTAAAAATAGGCAAATTAAAAATGGAACCCTCATCTTCATCATCCTCTGGCTCAATTCCAGCTGAATGGATTTCATAGGAACATGAAGTTACCTCTGTAGCATATATGTCCATTCCACTCCTAATAGCCTTGTTGTCAACGAAGGACAAAGATACCTGGAGAAGTAAAACTAAAACTAAGGGACTGAGAATGTGATATCCCTGTACCTTCCACTTCGGAGGCTGAACATTGGGGTCTTCATAAACAAAGAAGCAGCGGCTTATAGGAAGCTCTTGAAGATCCACGTCCATTGCTACTGACAGCAAGAATACATGAATTGCTCCTCCATAAAAAGCTGCCCAATTCCGTATGAATTGAATATTAACTCCTTCAGCCAGAACCATCTGTCAGTAAAGGAATAATAGACTAAATAAACAAAGCAGAATTCACCACGTATCGGATTGTTCACCCGCTAACAGGGAACGTGAGCTGGGTTTAGACCGTCGTGAGACAGGTTAGTTTTACCCTACTGATGAAGTGTCGTCACAATAGTAATTCAACCCTGAGGCTGTTAACACCCTGAGGCTGTATTTTACTTACGCACATAAGACAATTTCTTATTTTAAACATAATAATATTATATATTGTACAGTGAGTATTTCTGGCCCCCAGGTGTTACTGCATCATGTGAGCGTTCAATATTCTCCTATATTGAATGCTGCATACTCAATGCTCCAATGCACCCATGCATAGTTCTGGACAACTGAATTTTTATAAATGTGGTGGAGTTTACTCTGAACCCAATCTGTTTTGGTGAAATATCCAATTTATTGCACTTTTTGGAAAATATGGGGAAGACATTTCACTCTCACACTTGTATTTTCATTCACCTTCAGCTCGTGAAAATGCTTACGCATGCTCATAAAATATCTCCCCATATTATATGCTGACTCATGCAATAAGTATTATAGTCCTCCTATTATTCATTATAGTATCATCTCAAACGTACGTCACTGCTCCCGTCCAGATGCAACGCACCACCGTATGTCCCGTTATTATCAATAAACTGCAGATCTCCAGTAAAAAGCAATTTTGAGCTGGACAGAGCAATGGCATACTCTGAGTTTCTGATCCACCTGTTGGACTTTTGTAGTCTTAAAGGATAGCGCAGTGAGAAAAGAGCTCCTCTCCCGGCATTGTTGTCTTGAAAAGTGCTAAACAAAATATTATCCAACTACTATAACTATATATTTTTTGCATTTGCATTCTATTCTGATGATCCTAGCTAATGTTTAATCTAACAAACTATTTTTAGAATAAATGTGACCGGTTTTGGGAAAATCGGCCTAAACGCGGCATCTAAAGTTTTCTAATTTATTCTACCAGTGGGCTGCACGGGGTCTTGGGATGCCGTCCTCCTAATTTGGAAGCTGTAGCACAAGCCGTCTTCGCCCTACGCACTACAACACTTCAGTATTTTTGCTAAACTTATTATTGCTGATTTCGAAAAAACGCCGGGTAAGGCGTTGCTAAGGTCAGGGGGCGTGCCTTGTGTCCGTATACTATTACTGCGTGTCTCCGGGACACTATGGAATAAACCGGTTACAGGCGGATTGAAAGAAGTCTAAAAGGCTTAATGCAGGGCTCTTTAAGAAACTATGATGGCGAGAATAGCGTGAGTACATGAATTATGTAGATTAGTAAGTGAATTAGTTAGCTACAGTTTTTTCCCGGCTGTTAGTGAAAAGCCCGCCAATAATTTCTTAGCAACTCTCCGTACACGAGTCCAACCGGCTAGTGTTTTTAGCCTCCTAGTGTGAGTTCTACAGCACGCCAGAGCTTACAACTGCGTCATAAGCTAGAGCTAACTGGTGTCTATCCATTTCTGCCATAAAAAATTTTTCGAAAAAAATCGACCCATAAGGCTTTACCCGGGGATACTGAAAAAATTTGTTTGCCGCGTTTAGGCCGATTTTCCCAAAACCGGTCACAAATAATAGTCATTTCTTTAGTATTTCTGAGATTTTCTAAGATAAAAAAATCTGGTACCACAATGAGTATAAAATTCTCAGGTGGCTCCGTGAATTAAGCCTTTCAAAACTATTAATACATCAATAGAACTACTTTGGGAGGATATCAATTTTTCATTATGTAATGATGTCTGATTAAATTTATATTTCATCTTCTCTTACCAGTTGGATATAACGGCAGCCGTAGATAGCTGATTGTGTCCATAAGACGCAAAAAACATGGCACTCCCATCTTCTGGTGATGAATTCTGTTCAAACAGGGAATTCTCCACCAAAATGTCGTGCCTGATGATTTCATCAATTGCTGCATCAGCACGATCAATCTAAATGAAAACAAGTTGCATTCAAAAGCAATCCACACCTAACTTTCTGCACCGTTCACCATCACCCCCTCTCCTTTAACTGCAGCGCATGTATTAAAAGAGGAAAAAAATCTTACTTGTGTGGAGAATGAAATGGCTCCTCCTCCCATTACTGCAGAATTATTTCTCATCGTTCCGTCTTGAAATATGATGCTGTTGTTCAGAGAGCCCTCAAATGCATGACCAGCTATGCCACCACCGTAACCGTGACAGCTGTTGTCAAAGAAATGGGTCCTTTGGAATGTAATGGTATTGCTGAACGAACTTGAGCGTCCGATGCTAGAAAGATCGGCAGATCCTCTGTAAAACTGAACAGCCACAGCACCTCCCCTAAACCGAGCCACGTTGCCTTCAAATAAACAATCAGAGATCGTCACTTCATGGTTGCTTGAGTTTTGAAACAGTACTAGGACACCTCCTCCATGGCCCCTGGGGATATAGTACTGAGGTCTCCGCAGAGCATCTTCTTGGTTTAACTCATTAATAAATGCCTGATTGTTCCTGAAAGTACAGTTGCGAATAGAGAAGTGGGTATCAAAAGATTCATTGATGATGAAGATGGTGAGTCCTCCACCATACCGCGTACTACCTAAGCCGATGCGAACTTCTAATTCTGACGAACTGGAATACGGAATAGCTGCCGTGTTGTTTAGAAAAAACGTTCCTTCAATGGTAGCATTCAACGCTCGAATCATGGCCACGCCTCCACCGCGATTATTTCTAGGAGACAAAAAATTATCGATATTATTTTTGTAAAATAATTGTATTACATGTGCCGAGATAAAATATGTATTAATCTTTGAATGATTCTGTACAAGATCCAACAGTACATTTGCTCAATTTCTACTCCATTATTATGATATGCTATTGAATTTTATTTAATAAATTCTCCCAATTGTTCACAGCGAACACTGGTCAGTGTGAGTGTATTTGTGTGTGTGTGTGTGTGTGTGTGTGTGAGTGTAATTTCAATAGAAGCAAAAGGAGATGGCTAGAGAGCTAGAAAGGTCGCTAGCTGTATTTTCTTTTTCATACCATGGTTCTCATTCCCAACATACATTTTATTTCTTCTGTTTATTATAACTTGGCTTATGTTGATGGAAATGGAGTTGTCAAAAATATCATAAATGGTCACTTCTATATTAGGACAAAGAATTTAATGCACTGGTTGAAGTATTTTAGGAATTGTGGACAGTAAACCGTGCAATGAGCATGTCTGTGAGTTTTTAGCTCAAATTGTTTACTACAAATCTGCTCTTTCTGTGTGTGTGTGTGTTTGCGCACACATATGATTGTGTGTGTGTGTGTGCTGTGTTTATGTGTATGTGTTGTGATGCATGAGCTCTATTAGCATGCATGGCAAAGTTATACCTGAATGTGCAGTTGACAACGCTCAGATCGGTAACGTCGATGAAGGCCATGTTAGTTCCCAGAACACCACACCCACTACCTGAGATTCCAGCGATGGCAAGATGGTCGACAAACTTGAAAAATAAGTTATTAAACACAGTATTGACCAGTTTGAGGCAGCGGAACACAACTTCTCCATCTGCTGACGGGTCTTTGGCTATGATTAAGTTGCTGGCATTGAAGACGTTGATGCCACCTTCGCTATAGTCATACTCCCCAGGAGAAATCAAGACGATCAAGTTGCTGATGTCAGTGGCATTGGCAGAAAACAGGACTACGGACTCCGAGATTGTTATGTTAGTTAATGCGAAGACCAGAGACTGGCAGGCTTGTCTAGTCCCCGAGATCGACTGGTTTAAGAGGCAGGAGATCGAGTCTACGCCCTCTGACTGGGAGACATAGCGCAGAGCGAAATCGGAAGGGTCCTGATTGGGGAATGAGGGAGGAATCAAGTCTCTAATGGCTCTACTTGCACCCTCCGCCGCGAAAGCGAGGATAGCAAAACAGATGAGCCTCGCAGTAGACATAAGTGCCCAGTTTTAATCCAAGGACATCTTTAAGCAGCCACTCCCCCCAATTGTTTTTGCAAATCGTGAAATGGGCGTGGCTGTGATTGGCGACGCTGTACCTGCTGGTGGACCTCTCGAACGCTTTTGTTTTTTAATTACAGGGAGTTCATTTACTCGCTACTCACATTTTCTTGTTCCTATTCCTCTGGTAGCCATTAAAAGAAGGTGCATTTTGTGTCCTTGGTAGGTAGCAAGCACCACACTAATTTAACTTCAGAGGTTGTTGTTTTTTTTTTTGACCAAGTAATTTATATGAACAAATAATGATATACATTGATAATGACTTGTGGTTTAACAATTAGTCACCTAGTAAGTCTTCTCTGTATCTTGAGAATGAGATGGTGTGGCGAGACCCTGTAGATTCTTCTGCTGGTTCTTCTGGCACCTAAAATTTGACAGGTGAACATAAACTCAGCGATAGTAGACATCATCACATAATTTGACTTGTAAGTATTTAGCTACCAGCATCAGTGGTTTTTCTGTCACTGAATGTGAGTAACCAAATAGTCAAAATCAAATCGCAAACAGACAAACAACTGGCTATAAAGAGAATCACACAGAATGGGTCAAGTAACAGTCACACCTGCTCATTTCTGTCACCACACCACACAGGATGAATACCCACCATTTCATAATCGTTCACACCTCCTTCAGACATGGAGACCTCCCCGTCAGTATTTACAATGATGATTTTCTCCATATCTTCTATCCTAACAGTGCTTGTAGTTGCCATTTTCTTATATCTAGTTTTTAGTTTGTCTTGGATTGATGAGAAATAGGTACATTTGACGTAGCGTCTATAAAATAAATGTTGCACATGCAAATTTATTGTTAATAATAAGCAGATACAAACAAACAAACAAACTCACTTAATTAGTAAGATAACTTTCACAACAAAGTATATGGATGCAGCCAGGTAAGGGGCGAGGAGGAGAACTAGTGATAATGGGCGAAAATGGCGTCTATTTCTATTAGTTGTGTTCAGAGAAATGCAAGTAATAACGATCATATTCAGCAACAGCACCGTCTCGATATAGATGGCTCGTCTAGACGTGTACGGTTCAGCCAGTGCAAACACGACAAAGATCAGCAGACATGAGAAGAGGAGAACCAACTGCAAAGGAAGGAACGAAGAGAAAGGGAAAGAGGGTTTTGGGATGGATGATAGAGAGTGTGACTAAACAGAGAGCTTGTCTCACCTGCGAGTAATGTGGTGATGAGTAACTCAAGATCAGTACAATATATGTTGTAGATACTCTCCTTAGTAGGTCAAAGCTGCTCCACCAGCGACGCGAGGGCTTGATGCCACGATTTAGGACATCAGTAATGTTTTGGGTCAGCTGTAAGGGAAACAAAAGGAAGAACAAGAGAAAGGATGTTAAGTAAGATCAAAAGCAGAGAAGACGTAATTCACTTACTTGAAATCGTTTGAAACTTATGGTGAGGATGACTAGAGGGAACATGAATACAGTCACACTCAAGATAAGCGCTCCAATTGTGAAAATAAGATAGTCCAAATTATCAACTGAGAAACACTTCAAGTTTCCGTTGTAAGAATATACCTGATAGAAAGTAAGTTACAGTTAGCAAATTTCTACTTCTTTGTTCCAGTGTAATTCTTACGTATTCATATGTATCTCCGAGATCTACTTTCTCACACTTCAATATTTTGAAGCATGTGTCTGCAATAAACTTGTAGATGAAAAAGGAGAGGAACCAAATGCCATCGAAAGATGTCTTGTTGCTGAGACGTTTTATGAACTTTGCTCTGAAATGGATGCAAAATAATATATTAATAATTTTTTCACTAATTTAACTTGCACTCTTTTCTTTATCACTATAGCTTATAATATCACATCCGGTAAGGCGTCTCAACATTTGAATTGTTATATTATGTGCTAGTGATAAAGAAAAAGTGCAAGTCAGTGGATATCCCTGGCAACAACAGATAATACAAAAATTGTCAGTAAATATTTTCAAGCATCACCTGATCCCCACATGACCAACTTACCCGACAATATGTGAGATTATAGAAATAGCTATCACTATGGGAAGTATGAAGCCGAGGACAGCAGTGTACAGTGCACTATAGCCAGGGTAGGGACAGAGTGGGAAGTAAAAGTTGATGCCCAGAATGCTGGCAAATTCAAAGTCCTGCAAATGTGAAGAAAAATATCACCTGCATTTAAGTTATTAGCAAATTAACATACCCATGTAACTTGACCATTAGTGAATTCCGTGAACTCATAGACGAATCCAATTACCTGTAATAAGATAGAAAAAATAAAATGATAATTAAAAGAAAAGCATTCAGGCTTTGTCATTACTTGAGCATAAAATAGGTACCCCTTGAGTTCATTGGTCAGTTTGATGTTGTACACCATTATCAGGGACGAGGCCAAGATGAAAAGCACGACTAAAAGTAAAAATATAAAAGTATGAACATGAATTTATGTGTCCCAAAATTGCAATTATCTGTCAGTTACAATATTTAAACAGAATGCTGGACTCTCCCAGTTAAAAGAACACTAATTTTAGCAACTTTCATCACACTTTAAAATACATTTCTTGAATTTGTCTTCATTGTTGCGGCTGTTGCTTTGACTGAAAAATAGGAAACTAACTTATGACAACTATGAAGAAAGTGTGCCATCCATGACATGTGACGCATCTGCTCAACGTCAAATCATTACTGGTACCATTTGGACAAACTCCACAAAGAAAGCCTAACAGATAAAGAATAAGAGATATTGTTATAAAAATATTCTCTAGCAAGTTTCATTGTTGCAGATTAACACGGATACAAGGACATTTTACCAGTTCTTCCATCTCGACATTGCTTGATTGGCTCCTCCTGTTCAAAAAGGCACCCTGTGGTGTAGCCTTGGCTATTGCAGGTTTGGTAGAAGACAGGCATGGCTGCAGTCACTATGGTTCCATTCCTTACTTCAGCATAATGCTGTGGCTACAAACCAAATAATTAAAATTTGTCATTTAAAAAGCAAGTACAATTGCATAAGTAAATACTATTATTTTGCCATTTAGCTATTGAAGTGGTATCTGTATAGTCAACCAATTCTTTGAAAAAACTATCCTCCATATTTCAGTTTACTGTATATTTCTTAGTATAAAAATTTCACTGATAGCTGCAGTGTTTGTAATCAGTGTGGCCCAGTTGAGAGTATCTCTCTTGATGCCCCAGTGTGGCCCAGTTGAGAGTATCTCTCTTGATGCCCCAGCTTTAGAAGACATGAAATATAAACAACAACTAATTGTTTTGTTTGTTGGATTGTTTTTCTTTTTGCTATGGAAATTAGTTTTATGAGCCTTTAAACCATCTTCTTCCCAATTAAGCATAACATAAAATGCCACATTAATAGAGGTAATGAAATAATTTTTGAATGATATTTCTTACTTCAAGATATACGAATGTATCGTTACGGTCCTCCCTCAATATGTCTGGATTACTGTTGTCAAACACACATGTGTCATTCTGCAGTTCAAACCCAGGTCGACAGCAAGTTACATTGACTTCTATTAAGACATCGTTCAGCTACAAATTAAAAAAAAGAGAAAAGAAAACATTCAGCTATACTCTGTGATACACTAGCAAACCCATAGAACAGGCACACAATGCCAGTCACATGTGTAGAAATTCTAGCTCAGTTCAGTAAGACAGTTAAAATATAATAATTAATATAAAAGAAAAAGAAAAATTAACTTATCAGCACACTAGAGGAATTGCCAAGGATGATGTTAGGTACAGGGACAAACAGAGCTAACATTTATCACTTAAACTTTCTAACCATTTATTATGTGGTAAACTCCATTATGCACTATGTCTCCATTCCACTGTAGCTCAAGTTGTTGCATATTTCAGTATTGGAACCACTTTCCTAGCTAGTCTACTAAGATTGTACCAACCCTCTTGTAATTGATACATGCTATGGTAGTGGCCAATGATGAAACCCTTTCCATGTGTGAAATGCTCAACATGCCCATGAGCAACAATTAAAGCAGACAAAGCAACTATAGTGCTATAAATCTTGCTGATCTGAACTGGCTATGTTAGGGAGAAAATAAACACCCGACAGCAACTATCTACATAATTACAAACTGCCAATGAACTTACCACTTCCCCGGTGACAATGTCTATCAGAGAAAAGCTGATGGCAGACTTTGCCAATTGGTAGGCGGGGTCAGCATAGCAGGGACTATAATCCTCCTCAGTCAAGTTGTACAATGACAATGGAGGAACTTCATAAGTTATCCTTGCTCCATCACGAGGAGTGAAAAATAGACCCTGAAAGGAAGAATAGGAAAGTAGTATAGTGCAAGGTGAGTCATACAAGAAGATGTGTAGTTACCGTAGTTATGTTAGATGAGTAGATGCATGGTTGGTGTGCCATGTATTCATCTTTACATTGTATGAAGAAAGCCAGATCTTGTCCTGGTGCTCCTGATATACTACTGCCCTGTATTGCAAGCATAATAATTAGTCATACTTCAAACATTTTAAATAATTTTCTAGTACTGAAGTGAAAGAAAGATTTACTGGCATCAAAGATTGAATCCTATAACTAGGATTGGTTAATGGCACAAGTAGAATCCTTTATTACATTTATTTCATCTGCCTCTCTCAAACCCAGTCTACAGGTTGTCATAGGTCAAGCCAAGAAGTCCAAAATGTATACATAATACATGTATATTAAATGTGTTAAGAGGCAATAAAATTAAACACCATGCATGTAGTCTCTTATTTAAGTATTATACATACATTGAATGAAAATTGGAGTTGAAAAGATGCTGTGGCAATGTTGTTTGTTTCTTTAACTGATCCATCACTACTGATGAGACTGTTGTTCCTAATAAACAAATCAAAGCAAAAAATTGCTTTTTCTAATGTATAAATATAGACTTAAAAAGTACAGCTTACTTAAATTTGATGAAGGGTAAATCAAAAATAGTAGATCGATCACCATCTCCTTCTGCAACATCAGGGTCCTCATACTGGCACAAACGTATATCAGTAGCATATATGGCAGCACCGGTATCTCTCACAGAGTTATTTTGAAATGATATTTCAGCCTATAATAAAAATATGACTTGTAATTAGTCTGCCATTCATGTGAGGCATATACCTTCCAATTCTTGGTTTCAATGCTTGGATCAAAATAACGCATAAAGCAATAGAAGTCTGATATTTCTTTGTAATGAATTTCAGCGCCACGTGTGAATACTTTTAACGCACCTCCTAAAATTGCAGAGTTTCCCAAGAAGCGTATATTAACATCTTCAAAGATATTCATCTATATATATATTATACATTATATTATATTTATTATATTATTATATTATTATATCAATTATATTATATTATGTTATATTATTATATAATATAGGGTGAGTGAGCGAAGCAAGTAAGCCACTATACAGGGGTAAAAAATTGAGAATCGGGGATATTTGTGTGTTTATATATATATATATATTAAACACCATGCACCATATTATATATATATTTAGATGAATGTATGTCATTTTTGTACTTTGACCCTGAATTTTTTGTGTTAGCTCAGTGGTTGACTCCGTCCCAAACTTCACTAAACAGAAGCCTCTGTATTGTACAACCAGTATTATCCCAGAAATTGAATTGTTCACTGTAGAGAGAGAGAGAAAGAGAGGGGGGGGGGGGGGGGGGAACCTTTAGTGTGAAGCATTTTAGTAACCAACAACACAAGAACACAGAATGACTACCGTACTGAAAGTATGAAGAAAGAACACAAACTTTCAACTTAGCCAAGATGCTCGTCACATACAATAAAACAGAGCTAGTTAACATACAATGCTGTTTCCATTCATTTGGATTGCTCCTCCGTTTATTCCTCTGTTTTCCATGAATAGAATGTCCCCCATGCAGTTGATGTTGGAATCAATTAAAACTATAGCTGACATGGAGTTTCTGATCCACTGATTTTGGCCTTGCAAGGTGATAGGAAAGCGGTGTGATGAAATGGCTCCAGTTTCACCTTCATTTCTCAAGAAAGTACTACACACAAAATAACAGAATATTAGCTTTAGCAAATTTCTACACTTCCTGTTATATAATTCCTCAACAGAGAGGCCCATGTCTGGGATTTTGAGTAAGATTAATCAACTTGAGCCCTCTATTACATGCTATTGTAGAGCTAGGATTTAAAACTTACTGTAGTTACCTCTTTAATTTGGACCCCTTAGACAAGTACACATCTAAGCTACAGGAAAACGTAGCTAAGGACAATGTTAATCCCGAGGACTGGGAAGAGCTGTGGAAATGCATTATTTTGAGTGTCATAATTACCAGTTGATTATGTTGGCTGTTTGAATGAGCTGGACAACATTGATCAAAGCTGCTAAGGCGACTGCCCCACCAAATCCAGTTTCAGCATGATTATTATCAAACACGGTCCCATTGAGCGTGAGGATGATTGGGGATACAACGTCTGTGACAGAAGACACACTAACCTGCAGCAGCAAGCATGAAATAAATATCATGTGACATTCCCTCAACCTTTCAGTGGCAAGTGTTCAGCTTTATTAATATAAATAATGTTAAAAAATCTATTTTTAATATTATTTATTCATTCATTTGTTTATTCATTTATTACATAATATTCACTGAGAATTCAAAGGTAAATGGTATTCCAGTATGAAATAAGGCTTTTTAAAACTAGAATCACACAAATTTATTTTGCAAAATCAAACACAAAGTCTACAATTAAATTTCCTTTTGTTTACTAGAACTTCAAAATATAAACTTCTTTTATCCAAGGCAAGTAATTTCAGTTACATTTGTCTAAACAACTTGTTAAAGTAATAATCAATCAAATAAACTCACAAGGACTGTTAGTCCTCCACCATTTTCCCCAGAATTGCTCTTGATGGAACAGTTGCTGATCACCAAATCATTATCAGCTGCATCTTCAAATGCTAATCCTAGGATCGCTCCTCCTCCCCTCCCTCCGTAGTTACTTTGAAACTCACCCCCAGCTACAGTGATAGAATTGTTAACTGAACTGGATGTGCTATTTATAGGACTAGGCACGTCTGCTTGTGAACTGGATGTGCTATTTATAGGACTAGGCACGTCTGCTTGTGAAGTGGCATTGGATCCTCTGAAGAACATAAAAGCAGCTCCTCCTCCCCCAATCTGAGCAGAGTTTTGGAAGAACGAGCAGTTTTCCAACCTTACCACATTATTGCTGGAATTTTTAAAGAAAGCCAAGAGCGCTCCTCCATGCCCTCGAGGTATGTAGAACAGTGGGCGTTGTCTGGCATCCTCCTCATTGGATTCGTTGATGTTTGCTTTATTATTCTTGAAAGTGCAGTTCTTAATGAGGCCATTGCTAAATGAGGAGTATTCACTGAAAGCTAAAGTCAGTCCGCCACCCAGCCTGAATCCTCTTTTGTTAGTCAGAACAGTGAGTTGTGGCACACTGACATATGAGGAAGACGCAGAATTGCCAATGAAGGAAGTGTTTTCTATTGAAAAATCAATGGAGCTGTCTACTGTCAAGCCACCACTTAAGTTATCTCTGTTGAGACAGACAAACAAGCAAACAAACAAACAAACAAGCAAACAAACAAACAAAAATGAATTAAATCGGTTTCTATACTTTTAATAGGTTTCTGTGATTAGGAACAAAAATTACTTCGATACCTTTGGCTGCTTAAATGATTAACTTTATCAAATATTGTATGGTGGGGTCTGAGACCTATCTATATTGAGAGCTACAATAAGAGCAAATGTAGCATGGAAATGTTGGTGCAGTACATGTACTTTTAATACACCATATGCTCAATCCTCTTCTTCCACTCCTTTGAAAAACAATAAAATAGAATCTCCTTCATAAAGCATTGTATTATTTTTTATTTTCTCACTTTTTTTAAACAAGTCATTGATGAAGGCTTCATGGAACTGAAACGTTTGAACTATTATTATAAATACTACGGAAGTTGAGAAATAAATATTATTTAGTAGTAATAAAAAAAGTGGGCAAGCACTAGACTACTAGGGTTTAGACTTCGGGTCACAGGTGAGTTACAAAAATATCAAATTCTATTTCGATGGTAGATGTCAACACTACTGGTGATCTTACTTGGACCTGCTAAAGGAGCCATCTTGTACACATTGACAACCTGAGGATCAGCTGTTCTTAGTGTTCATAAATCTTCCCCAGGGGGGAGGAGCATTTTTTTGACAGACAACTTTTAGCTAGTGCCAATTGTGGTAATGAATATAGGCTTAGAATATTTGGTAACTTTAAAAACAACAACAACAACAACAAAAATGCAAAAAAACTTGTGGCTTCTTATTATAAGATTCATTATGTATTAACTAATAGTGATTATTCTTATTATGCCTTGCAAAAATTGTTAAATTAATAGTTCCTCAGGCAATCATCACTGAAAAAGCAAGTAGGAAGTGGCTTTTATTTATTTATTTATTTATTTACTTTTTGCATGGTTCGATTACTGATGTACTGGAAAAAGACTTGGTGTTAGCTACTAGTAGTTACTACTTGTGGCAGAATTATTGGAATTGATACTAGAATAGCTATACTGTATGTGCCATTGAACACAACACAACCTTGCACCATCAGCAACTGGCTAGCTTCACTGTGTGAACACCATCAGCAACTGGCTAACTTCACTGTGTGAACACCATCAGCAACTGGCTAACTTCACTGTGTGAACACCATCAGCAGCTGGCTAGCTTCACTGTGTGAACACCATCAGCAACTGGCTAACTTCACTGTGTGAACACCATCAGCAGCTGGCTAGCTTCGCTGTGTGAACACCACCAGCAACTGGCTAACTTCACTGTGTGAACACCATCAGCAGCTGGCTAGCTTCACTGTGTGAACACCATCAGCAAATGGCTAGCTTCACTGTGTGAACACCATCAGCAACTGGCTAACTTCACTGTGTGAACACCATCAGCAGCTGGCTAGCTTCACTGTGTGAACACCATCAGCAGCTGGCTAGCTTCACTGTGTGAACACCACCAGCAACTGGCTAACTTCACTGTGTGAACACCATCAGCAACTGGCTAACTTCACTGTGTGAACACCATCAGCAAATGGCTAGCTTCACTGTGTGAACACCATCAGCAGCTGGCTAGCTTCACTGTGTGAACACCACCAGCAACTGGCTAACTTCACTGTGTGAACACCATCAGCAGCTGGCTAGCTTCACTGTGTGAACACCATCAGCAGCTGGCTAGCTTCACTGTGTGAACACCATCAGCAACTGGCTAACTTCACTGTGTGAACACCATCAGCAAATGGCTAGCTTCACTGTGTGAACATCATCAGCAGCTGGCTAGCTTCACTGTGTGAACACCACCAGCAACTGGCTAACTTCACTGTGTGAACACCACCAGCAGCTGGCTAACTTCACTGTGTGAACACCATCAGCAAATGGCTAGCTTCACTGTGTGAACACCATCAGCAGCTGGCTAGCTTCACTGTGTGAACACCACCAGCAACTGGCTAACTTCACTGTGTGAACACCATCAGCAGCTGGCTAGCTTCACTGTGTGAACACCATCAGCAACTGGCTAGCTTCACTGTGTGAACACCATCAGCAGCTGGCTAGCTTCACTGTGTGAACACCATCAGCAGCTGGCTAGCTTCACTGTGTGAACACCACCAGCAAGTGGCTAACTTCACTGTGTGAACACCATCAGCAACTGGCTAACTTCACTGTGTGAACACCATCAGTAGCTGGCTAGCTTCACTGTGTGAACACCATCAGCAAATGGCTAGCTTCACTGTGTGAACACCATCAGCAACTGGCTAACTTCACTGTGTGAACACCATCAGTAGCTGGCTAGCTTCACTGTGTGAACACCATCAGCAAATGGCTAACTTCACTGTGTGAACACCATCAGCAACTGGCTAACTTCACTGTGTGAACACCATCAGTAGCTGGCTAGCTTCACTGTGTGAACACCATCAGCAAATGGCTAGCTTCACTGTGTGAACACCATCAGCAACTGGCTAACTTCACTGTGTGAACACCATCAGCAACTGGCTAACTTCACTGTGTGAACACCATCAGCAGCTGGCTAACTTCACTGTGTGAACACCATCAGCAACTGGCTAACTTCACTGTGTGAACACCATCAGCAACTGGCTAGCTTCACTGTGTGAACACCACCAGCAGACTGGCTAACCTTCACTGCTGTGAACACCTCAGTAGCTGGCTAGTCACTGTGTGAACACCATCAGCAACTGGCTAACTTCACTGTGTGAACACCATCAGCAGCTGGCTAACTTCACTGTGTGAACACCATCAGCAACTGGCTAACTTCACTGTGTGAACACCATCAGTAGCTGGCTAGCTTCACTGTGTGAACACCATCAGCAACTGGCTAGCTTCACTGTGTGAACACCATCAGCAACTGGCTAACTTCACTGTGTGAACACCATCAGCAGCTGGCTAGCTTCACTGTGTGAACACCACCAGCAGCTGGCTAACTTCACTGTGTGAACACCATCAGCAGCTGGCTAGCTTCACTGTGTGAACACCATCAGCAGCTGGCTAGCTTCACTGTGTGAACACCATCAGCAAATGGCTAGCTTCACTGTGTGAACACCATCAGCAACTGGCTAACTTCACTGTGTGAACACCATCAGTAGCTGGCTAGCTTCACTGTGTGAACACCATCAGCAAATGGCTAGCTTCACTGTGTGAACACCATCAGCAGCTGGCTAACTTCACTGTGTGAACACCATCAGCAGCTGGCTAGCTTCACTGTGTGAACACCATCAGCAAATGGCTAGCTTCACTGTGTGAACACCATCAGCAACTGGCTAACTTCACTGTGTGAACACCATCAGTAGCTGGCTAGCTTCACTGTGTGAACACCATCAGCAAATGGCTACCTTCACTGTGTGAACAACTTCTATTTGGCTAGCACTTCGCTAACTTCACTGTGTAACACCCTCAGTAGCCTGCTGGCTAGCTTTTCACTGTGTGGAACACCATCAGCACTGGGCAGCTTCCACTGTGTGAACCACCATCGCACTGGCTAACTTCACTGTGTGAACACCATCAGCAGCTGGCTAGCTTCACTGTGTGAACACCATCAGCAACTGGCTAGCTTCACTGTGTGAACACCATCAGCAGCTGGCTAGCTTCACTGTGTGAACACCATCAGCAGCTGGCTAGCTTCACTTTGTGAACACCATCAGCAAATGGCTAGCTTCACTGTGTGAACACCATCAGCAACTGGCTAACTTCACTGTGTGAACACCATCAGCAGCTGGCTAGCTTCACTGTGTGAACACCATCAGCAAATGGCTAGCTTCACTGTGTGAACACCATCAGCAACTGGCTAACTTCACTGTGTGAACACCATCAGCAGCTGGCTAGCTTCACTGTGTGAACACCATCAGCAAATGGCAGCTTCACTGTGTGAATCTTGTGTCGTCATCTCTTGGCAGCTGCCTACTGTCTGCTGTTCTGTGTGAACACCATCAGCAACTGGCTAACTTCACTGTGTGAACACCATCAGCAACTGGCTAACTTCACTGTGTGAACACCATCAGCAGCTGGCTAGCTTCACTGTGTGAACACCATCAGCAACTGGCTAACTTCACTGTGTGAACACCATCAGCAGCTGGCTAGCTTCGCTGTGTGAACACCACCAGCAACTGGCTAACTTCACTGTGTGAACACCATCAGCAGCTGGCTAGCTTCACTGTGTGAACACCATCAGCAGCTGGCTAGCTTCACTGTGTGAACACCATCAGCAACTGGCTAACTTCACTGTGTGAACACCATCAGCAAATGGCTAGCTTCACTGTGTGAACATCATCAGCAGCTGGCTAGCTTCACTGTGTGAACACCACCAGCAACTGGCTAACTTCACTGTGTGAACACCACCAGCAGCTGGCTAACTTCACTGTGTGAACACCATCAGCAAATGGCTAGCTTCACTGTGTGAACACCATCAGCAGCTGGCTAGCTTCACTGTGTGAACACCACCAGCAACTGGCTAACTTCACTGTGTGAACACCATCAGCAGCTGGCTAGCTTCACTGTGTGAACACCATCAGCAGCTGGCTAGCTTCACTGTGTGAACACCATCAGCAACTGGCTAACTTCACTGTGTGAACACCATCAGCAAATGGCTAGCTTCACTGTGTGAACATCATCAGCAGCTGGCTAGCTTCACTGTGTGAACACCACCAGCAACTGGCTAACTTCACTGTGTGAACACCACCAGCAGCTGGCTAACTTCACTGTGTGAACACCATCAGCAAATGGCTAGCTTCACTGTGTGAACACCATCAGCAGCTGGCTAGCTTCACTGTGTGAACACCACCAGCAACTGGCTAACTTCACTGTGTGAACACCATCAGCAGCTGGCTAGCTTCACTGTGTGAACACCATCAGCAGCTGGCTAGCTTCACTGTGTGAACACCATCAGCAAATGGCTAGCTTCACTGTGTGAACACCATCAGCAGCTGGCTAACTTCACTGTGTGAACACCATCAGCAGCTGGCTAGCTTCACTGTGTGAACACCATCAGTAGCTGGCTAGCTTCACTGTGTGAATGTGCATGTGCAATAAACTATTATTAAACCACAAGTTTGTTAATTAATAAAATTCAAATGTAATTTTTTTTTTGAAAAATTGAAGCGGGCAATGCTTGAGAAACTAATAAATAACTTTGTATGGCCTTAATTTATCTCTAGTCTATGCTTTCATTTTTGTACTTAAATATTTGCCCATAACCAGTACTAAATAGCTTCCTCCAACCACCACTGTTACCTGAACAAGCATTCACTGACAAAAACATTTCTGCATCGTTCGAAGGCCACAGTACCAACAATCAGTCCACACTTGTTGCAGGTCACGCCAATCAATGCCACATGCTCTACATACTTAAAGTAAAGGTTGTTGAATCTGGTTTGAAGGCTCGAGCAGCTAAATACCACTTCACCCTCCAGTCTGGGATCTTTGGCTATGATTACATTGTTTGACTTCAGCACATCTATTCCTCCATTGAAGAAGTACTCTCCTGGTGCCACCAGGATTACGACCTTGGACAAGTTCCTCACACGTGCAGTCTTTTCTTCTGCAAATGACTCTCCTGTCAGGACGTACTGTAGTGATTTGCACGCAGACGCATTACCTGTAGGAGCTAGAGATTGGTTGCTAAGGCAGCCTTCACCGTCGGAGCCCTCGCTCCCCGAGAGGTAACGGATTTCGTAACTACCCAGGTTTCCATCCGGAAAAGACGGTGGTATTTTTATTAAATTTCCTAACGATAAAGCAGGGAGAAGAGCGAAGAAAAAATACAGGCCAGGAGCCATTGCACAAGAGGGGCGTGACGAATGTTGCGCGCATGCATAAAGTATAGCGTTGATTTGTGTAATTTGTGCGGGCGCTCAATGACGCTGTTCCAGAAGCCGAAACCCTTTACCATATCCCCTCGCTATTAGGTGATGATATTGAACTAATTACCCATATTGCACATGCGTATATTAATTTTTGCTTGGATGGAGTTCTTCTACCCTTACCAGCCCCTCTCCTTTTTGTGGGAGAAGATTCTATTTGCAGCTGTTGTGGGGTTCAGCAGGGTGTCCCCTGGGGCCATACATACACCTTGAAAATACTGGACCATAAAAAACTCCCACGAAATGCTCTGAACAGTATTTGTCTCACCCAAAGCAAATGAAATATTGGTAATAATGGCTCACAAATAAGGCCAGTCCAAGCTTCAGATCCACTATCTATGTCAATGTCTACTTTCTGGCTTGCCCATTTGGATTTGAGGTTTTGCATTGGAACAGCTGCAAATGCAGACAGACACTGCTGAATAACATAATTCTAGACTGTATGTAGCTCTTGCACATACACAGCTATAACACTATCCCTATGCATAGAATATAACCTCATTTTCCTACCACTGCAGTTAAAAGTTCAAATTAAGATGAGCATTATGCAGGTGTGATGGAAGTTGCTTCAAAGTGGGAAGACAACACCACATAATCTCACGAAAATCAAACCGCAAAGTAAAAGGTAAGGACCACGGTGAGAATTGGATGGAAAAGTAAATGATCTAAATTAAAATTGATTTACTTCAATGAAATTGTTGCTTAAATTTTTTTATTCCTTTTTATGAATTCCTTAGCAATGTCTATCAGGACAATCCATTCTTCTCTTCTAACCGAAAAATGCCATAATAACAGCTGTAAACACCAACTGTAGTTGATACTGGTCATTATGACAGAGTAGCTTATTTTTATGGTTTAGCAAATTGAATGGAATTCATGAGCCAATCAATATCCTGAAGTTTAATGTTCAACGCGATACACTTATGAGGTGTAATACATCTGCATGAAGCTTGCCTCCCTCCCTCCCTCCCTCCCCTGCATTATTGAACAGGAATGTTATACCTACTCACACCATCCACCCACATGTACACCTGAATTACCAGAGCCGGTGATTTTATTGAACTGTGCTTTAATTCAAATAATTATTTACAAAACAAAATCTATACCTGACACGTGACTAAACATAGCAAATAAAATAATAAAATGACATGATTGTTAGCAGCTGGATAGTAATCTTATAAAAAAATAATAATAATAAATAATAAAAAAAATATTGTTAAAGTACAGTGGAAATCAAATTTACTCTCACAGTGAACTTTTTTTATTTGATGAATGGTCAACTAGAGTAGCTACTTTATGAAAATACATTATTATAATACAGTTAGAGCAAAAATTGTAGAAAATAAATTATAGACTTGATGGAAGGAATGCTTTGCCTGATATATAAATAGTAAATGACTCGACTTGGATGATTCTCCTCAACCAAGACAGACAGAGAGACGCGGAAGAAACTTCTAAAACCGGATGTTGTGACATGGAGAGCATGAATCTAGGTTTGCTTTGTTTTGTTGCTGAAGAGAAAGAGGTCAGGCAAAATACATGACCTTGTTGATGCTGTCATGGACACGAACAGCAAGGGCCATGGCGGATGGAGATCGAGGTTCCTCGCTCTGCTGGCTGGTTGAAGACCCATCACCACTGCTGTGTGACAGGAGGAGGCACAGAGGCCAGACAAAGGACAGACATTCGACACGTGTGTGGCAGATGAGGAGGGGAGAACATACAAAGGGACAGATAGAGAAATATACATTAGAAAAAGAGAAGTTAGAAAGTAGAGTTTGATAGGAAAAACACGACAATCATATGTTTTACAGCACCCTTAAATGCTCCAATTGCCGCACACCTGATGTGATCTACGAAAGTAATGCAATAGAGGCAGCCTGTGCTGGTCAGACTAAAACATCTCTGTCTCAAAGGCTAGCAGCATACAGAGAATTTCAAAGGGCCTAACTTCTAGATTTGATGTGTTCCATATGAGCAACACACACACACACACAACTGAGACACATCTCGCACACGCACACACCTTTTATCCTCGCGGTCCTGGAGGTGATAGCGTGCCCTGAATGCCACCAAGTGGGCATAGTAGGCGGGGGCTGGGTAGGACACGCTGCGGGTGCACCTGACATATGTGTGACACAGCTGGTACGTCAGACACTGGAGCTCGTCTGCTGTAAACTCGTTGTCATCCCACAGGATGTGATAATGAGAGGGGCGGCTTGTGCCCTGGAATAAGATATATTGTTAAAATTTTAATTTAAGTATAATATTACATTCACATAAAAAATAATTCTCTATTTTGACAGGACAAATGAAATCCAAGTGAATTTGCTGTAGAACATCACATCGCTGTAAAACTTGTACATTATACCCTAAAACTTACACATAGAAGTAACTATAGCATGTCCACGTTGAGTTGGCACGACCGCAAGCGCGGTAATTCAGGAATGCATTTAGTACTTTACCGGAAGCAATCTAGTCATGTGAATCCAAGTTAATTAAGCGCGCAAACGTCAACGTTGCACGTGAAAAAGGGGCGGTAGCACAGGTGCGCATTAATACTGTGACTAGTGATGTGCTTGAGCACAAATGGCGAGTGAGCCTAAAGACTATACTATTTTTATATGAACGATTTTGACTTCTAACACTGAAGCTACTGAAAATAAGGTGGAGTTTTTAAATTATGCATACACGGTAAAGGGATTTCAGTGCCATAGTAGTAACAACTCTCTGCAACTGTTTGAATTGAAGGGAAAAAAAACAACAACAAAACAATACACGTTATTTAAACGTTTTTTTTTTTTTTGTGATATTCTTTAGCTAAGCAGTGGCTGTAAAGCACAATGCTTTGACACAACTGGACATACACCTACACGAGACTTGCCTTCGCGGTTAGTCTAGTGGACAATGCATTTTCAAGAAAATACTGTTGCGTACGGCTTATAACAAAGAGCGCATTGACTTACCACCCCACTAACTTGAATAGAAATGGAAGTCCCGTAAGTTTTCACATTCTAACTGCACCCGCAAAAGAATTCAAAACGGTAAACAATTCAATTTCTAGGGTGATACGGGTACTGATCGATAAACCAGAGGATTCTGTTTAGTGAAGTTTGGGACGGGGTCGACCACTGAACTAACACAAAAATGCGAGGATCAAAGTACAAAAATGCCTTACGTACGTCCAAACATATATATAAACAAATATCCCCGATTTTCAATTGAGCTACCCCTGATAGTGTCTCGCTCGCTCGCCAAATACAGGGCTTATAACTATGACAAATAGCGTATTAACTTACCACCGTCACTAACTCGAATAGAAATGGAACTCCAGTAAGTTTTTGAGTTTAAACTGCACCCACAAAAAAATTCAAAGCAGTAAACAATTCAATTTCTAGGATGATACGGGTAATGATCGATAAACCAGAGGATACTGTTTAGTGACATTCGAGACGGGGTCGAATACTGAGCTAACTCAAAATACGAGAGGGTCAAAGTACAAAATGACATACGTACGTCCAAACATATAAACAAACAAACATCCCCGATTTTCAATTGTGTTACCCCTGAGAGTGTCTTGCTCGCTCCGCTCACTCGCCAACTATTGAAATTTAGTGAAGTTTATGGAGTTTTTCGGGCGCTGTACAGCTCATCTCATCGGTTTTCAACTATATTTATGTTTCTTACGTGCAGATAATGTACAGCAGATGGAAAACGCAAACTGGTGGGGCGTTCTTCTAAAGAGACAGGATTAAAAGCAGTCGATTCTACCTACTGTGTCCCAAGAAATATTCTGATATTCACAGGATTCAGCAGTACAGCACTGTTAACTTGTAGCTAAAGTTACTAGACTTTCTTGTTGAATAAAATTATCAATTGTTTCATTTATTTATAATATGTATTATGAAATTGATGAAATGATAGAATTTAAGTAGCACATACAAAATAGAGTTGTGATCCGAGTTGAAGGTGGAGTGCTGCCTGAGTTGGTCCTAATCCTTACAATAAACGGCATCTGAAGTAGTGAATGAAAGGAATTGGCATAAACACGGCTATGACAAGCACACAATTTAACGGCAAACAGCGTTAAGTGTGGCTGTATTACAAGTTGCTAGCTAAATGATAGCTATATCACTCTGAAATATATTGGCTATATGGCATTTGTTATTGAACAGGTAGACAAATAAACTTACCTACATCCTATCAGGTGGTCCTGTACCCTCTGCGACAACAGGACACTCCGTCTATCCTGTTTCCACACTCGCAGCCTAAGCTAATCGCGATATAAAGCTAGAAACGCAGCAATCCAAGAAGAATCCGTTCATTGTTTACAAAATTCTTAATGAAGACAGTCCGCGTGATCAATTGAGCCGTACCGCGTAACTAAAAGCGGGCGCGTTTTGAGCGGGAAACCTGTGGTTATTTCTATTCCCATAGACTTTTGTATTGAGTTTTTGGAATAGCACTTTCTCTCCAGTTTTGGAGTATACTGAGGGAATATTTTTAACCACTTCGGCGCGAGCTTTCTAATGGTGCAAACCCCGGATGCGTAGCTACTTCCGTTCTAAAGTTATTCAAGTTTTTCTTGCGGCCAACTCAACTTGGACATACTATAACAGACTCATAGTTTCAAGCTTAGCATAATGGCTAATGATCCTTTTCTGTATTTAAGAGAATTAACAAGAGATCCTATCAGATGGAATGATATCTTAGTTATACCCATTCATTCGTTCCTACCCCCCCCCCCCCCCCCCCCCCAACCACCTCCACCACTAGTGCTCACCTGCACTCCTGCATGGGAACACAGGTAGAAGTCAAACTCGTTGGGGTGAGTGATGCCCATGTCTACGGTCGTTCCTGCAGGAATATTGCCACTCTTACCAGCCTGCTATAGGAATAAAACAGATACAAATAGTAAAAAAATGCCTACTTTAAACCACACAGCAAACCAAAATAGAAAAAGTCATATCAGCGATGTTGTTTTTTTAATTTATGTTGAAACTTCACAAACAGACAGGTTTACATTTCAGAACATTCTTCTTAAACATTCTGGAATATTCTTCTGAGATACTTACATCAGCCGGGTTGGAGCAGAAGAGACGGGTGTGGTGCCTTTTCTGCACCACGATGAAAGTGATACCTGGTTCATAGCCGTCTTCCAGCTTCATGCAAGCTTCACGGACTGACTTTAGTTCATGCAACAACACCTGCATGGAAAGTGGGTAAAGGTCATCACCACTACATTATATACATGTTCATGAAGCTAGAGTACTACACTAGAATATGCATTATCTTTACCTTTACCTGTAACCAATCGCCAAAGCTTAACTTAACAGACCCAACCCATTACCCACTAACTTCACATAACTTCATTTATCACTAAAAGCAACTTGCAACTCAATGGAGCCATTTGCCACATACTACCCTTTACCCACTTATCACATTACCTGCTGAAACTGCCCCTCGCTGACGCCGTCCCGGTAAAAGATGATACGATGTGGCTTGAACCTGGTGCTCTGGTAAAACTGAATCAGCATCTCTCTCACCATGGAAGCCAGCTCGCTGATCAGCTCCTGCCGATGTGATTGCACACGGACGGTGGCACTGTACCGACTAGGGTGCCCGTCCATGCTGGCCACAAGCTGTACGTGATCACAAAAAATAATATATATATATATATATATATATTATTAAAATTAGTAGCAAGTGAAAATAGTGGAGTAAAAAATCCATTACAGCAGAATATAAAGCATCTTCACTATTTTTCTCAACAAAGACAAGCATAGAGTTATCTGTAATATACTAAATACTGATTGGACATCTGCAGCACATTCTATTCCACTCCTTCGCTCCTCTGAACATAAGCTTTCTGAGGTCTTGTCCACTTCAACTTACAGCTGCTATGGATGGCTTTCTTTCATCCCCGGCAGGTGGGTGTGTCACATCAGCGCCCATGAAAATGACAGGTCTTGTAAATATGGTTGGTCTACACCACACACACACACGTAAATAAAACCATGCCTACTAAGTATATTTTCAAGCCACAACCCCACAATCATTTCAGATATTCAGAAAGAGGCCAGCCATTGAGAGTCAAGACATATAAGGTATCAAATGCAAAATAAAACTTAGACTAAGAAAATTTTGTTGTGAAATCTCTCAGAAGAAATAATAATAATAATAATAATAATAATAATTGATTTGAATTCCGCACATGCCACACTACAACACACACCCTGTATCCACGCCTTACCTGATACTAGGCACTAGGATGCTGTTGACTCCGCCCAACTTGACATTGATCTTGAGACAGAGGTTAGAGAGAGTCTGGGGGGTGGTCCTCATAACGTTCTTAACCTGGACACACTGGGTAGCCACGCCCAGCAACGTATCACCAACTCTCTTTACCTCAGCTACACACACACACACACACACACACACACACACACACACACAAGCATAATAACATTTTTCAAGAGACTTGGAAGAACACATTCAACTAGAGCTAGAACTAGAGCTCGGGTGAGTGAACCCACACTCTAAAGCTTGCCCAAGAAGTTCTGTTTGGCACGAAAGAATGATATGATAGGAATTGTTACGAATGTTGCAATAAATAGGCGTGACAGTAGGTGTGGCCTAGCAAAAAATCAGTAAAGAATGTCAAGTTCACTGAAATAAAACAAAACAAACGAGGATTGTGCATAGTACAGCAAGTAAACTCTAGTTTGGCAATAGCTATGACAACATGAAGCCGGACTTGCTTCACCACAGTAGAATTCCTCACTCTTTGCGGGTGCCATCTGACAGCTAATTTGGCTCCAGTGGTCGGCCCTTTTAAGGAAACATGTGACATTACACGTTTAATCAAGTGTCAGAAGCATATTTAAGTGTTCACTTCAGAACCTTCTCCTTGTGCGGAGAAAGCATCAACTACACCTTTCATGGGGTCAGAAAGAAACCTTTAGCTGGTAAAAACCTGACTATTCACGGAGTGAGAGTTACTATAATTCTTTCGGTAAAGATGCCCACAGAGGATCTTGGGATGAGATATCTTCTACTGTATCCATCTCACTCACCATAGACAGGTGTCTTCCCCGGCAGGACCACCATGATGAGCTGAAGATCCGGTCGCTCCACGCGAAGCTGTCTGAAGAGAGGTTCCACGTTGTCCAGGCCCTGCACGTACCGCTGGCAAAACGGGTCCTTAATCACGGGCATGCCAGCATCGCTGCTGATACGACGGAGTTGGTACACAAAGTGCCTGCAGAAAGCAGAGATGGGAGAAGGTGAGATGGAATCAGTGTGTGTGTGTGTGTGTGTGTGTGTGTGTGTGTAATGTACTCTGATTAATAAGTTCAACTACACACCCAACAATTTATAGTTCTTAAAAAAATAATAATAATAATAAAAAATAAATAAAAAAATAAAATAAAAAAAGATCAACAAAACAACAGCAAAAACAAACAGCACTTCATATCTATTAAATCAATTGGATAGGTGTGTTACACTACCGGCAGCTACAGCTACATATAACCAAGCGTATAAAAGCTAGTATGTGAAAACGTAGCACAGCTGCTGAGTTAGCACAAATACATTGCATCACCTTGTAACTAACCACAACATTACAGATTTCAATGACTAGCTTCCTACACCATACAGGCAACTATGTAACGAATCCCAACAACAACGAAGTAACAACAGACATAATCAACAAACAAACAACAACAACAACAACAACCACAAATAAAATAATAAAACTGCGATCACAAAATACAGTAATGAAAACGATAAGACAATACTGCAGTTACCACGGTCACCAAACACCACTCTAGAATGGCCCCCACCACCCCACGACCCCCATCTTCAATGTGGCCTCCAGGCAACATCAGACTAGTTAGCCCCAAGACCACGAATGCCACAAACACACTTCACATGTGACTGGTTTTCCCCACCCCCTTTCCCACTCTTTTTAAGATTCAGTTTCACTCTGAACTGTAACAGTTTTGGGAGGTCAGGGTTTGAATCAACACCTGCAAACTGGTCCCTCACCTTGGATACACGACTACCACTACAAAGAACCCAGCCATGCATCGATTGCCCACAGAAAACTTTAGAAATACTCTGAAACCCTGTGAAACATTTGATAAGCAAGGGAAAAACCCACGTCTCTATTTACAACATTTATTGTTTTGTAAATCAACACACACACACACACACGAACTATATTGTCATAGATGATGCCATTGTAACTGACTCATTACTGCACTAGGTAATAAATAAATAAAAAGTGTTCCTTCAACTCACTTAAGCCTGTCGTCCGGGCAGTAGCGATACTGCGTGAAGTTGATGAGAGCCCAGGACACAATGTCTATTCCTCGATGAAACTGCTTCCCTCGCATGTCCCACACGCCTGAACGAAGGGAACAAAGAACATGTAAACGGCAGAGATACCACACACACACACACTCTCCCCCCCCCCCCCCCCCCCCCCCCCCCCCCCACACACACTTGTAGACAGTTACAGCGTACCATTCAGCACACAAATCCTCAGGTCCTAACTTACCTTGGTCTGGCTGAGCTTGGATACAGTTCTACAGAAGATAAAAAGACAAGAAAGAAATTGAAATAAAACATTCGTTTCACCACACACACACACACACACCTTTACCTTTCCTCCATACTGTAGCAGAGGTGGAGGCAGTATTCGTCCAGTGACATTCACCATCTTGGTATCTATGCCGATGCCAAAGTCCCTCACGTAAGGATCTTCGTTGAAATTGGCTCTAGACACCTGGTGGAGTTGTGTGTGCACACACAAAGCAAACATTCAAACCAAAAGAACAATAAGAATACCTCACCACAGAGCATAGGAAAACAAGTGTGGTGTATGTGTGCAGGTTGTGTGTGTGTGTGTGTGTGTTGTGAAATATTCTAAATGATTTCAACTAAAGTGTATAAATTTACAACAAACGTGAAAGTGGGAGATTGCCCCTTCATTGTACGAGTTAAATTAAGTCCCTGTATTGCAAGTTTTAATTTAAAAAAATTTTTTTTTTAGACTCAGTGCAGCCTTCTTATCAATCAATGACTATCATCTCGTACCAATCGGTTAATTTCTCGCTCTCGATTAGGAGCATTCCTAGCTGTAGCACGGATCATTCTGGACGTCTGGTTCTCCGACAGCTTCTTGATGCACCGTTGCCCAGGAACCAAGTTGCACACCTGGAGAAAAAGAAAAAAAAAAGACTGATACATTGAGATATATCTGACACACAAACATCACCTACATGTACCACTAGTCACACTCACAGGATAGTCTCACTTGACTCCACTCAACTCACTAACTGAAGATCACTTGGACACACACAAACTTACCCACACAGACACAAACTCACATACACACACACACACACACACACACACACAGCTTGCTGACCTCTAGAGGAAGGTAAGTGTTCTTCTTCTCCTGTCCCACCTGCAGACAAGGGAGGTGAGGGAACCTCAACTCCAGCTTGTGCTTCTCCTTGAAATACTGAACGACGCTGCAATCGTACGTGTCCGTAGAATTGGGCATGGACAGAGGAAACCTGAGCATACACACACACATACACACACACACAATCAGTAAACATGACCTGACAATGTCGTGACAACTCGAAAACCAATCAGAAGCTACAGCTCACTGAATTGAGTTAACTTACGTCTGTGCAGATGCAGGTCTCCTGGTGACGTTGCACACGCGATACTTCCGCCTCATGGGCCCCGTGTGAGTGACCTCGACCTTTAGACCTGAATGATAAACACAAGTACAAGTACTTAAACAACACTCGCAAAGAAAGTGAAATAGTGGTGCATTGATACAGTGGTGATGATGGTAAGACAAACTAACTGACCTAGTTAAGGAACCTCACCAGCCAAGTCTCCAACTAAAACCATTTCAGTATATCAATTGTGAAAATCTTTTAACACACATTAGGTCAAGTGAAAAGGTTATAGTGAAATTACTCCAATTATACCACCTACTCACTTATGTACCTTTGATTTCCTTGGCAAACTTGACCCTCTGGGAGTCGGAAAGGGGTCTCCTCTGGTCTTCAATGTCCTGTATTTCCAGGACTTCACACATGAAGTCCAGCACTGGTTGGTGCTTGTAGAATGCTGTGGCGGACACTGAAACAGACAACAGATAACGCCATCAATATCTTAATCATTACCACATAATCATTGACATCATCACTTCTTTCATAGAAATCAATACAGCTATTATAAGCAGCAAGTGAATAATAAGTGACCGGTTTTGGGAAAATCAGCCTAAATACTTCATCTAAGGTTTTCTATTTTTTTTCCCTTTCTACCAGTAAGTTGCATGGGGCCTTGGGATGCCACCCTCCAAATTTGGAAGCTGTAGCACAAGCCGTCTTCGCCCTACAACACTGGCCGCGCAAAGGAGTTACAAAGGCCATAGGGCATGTCTTATATTCCATATACTATTACTGCATGTCTTATATTCCATATACTATTACTGCACGTCTTATGTTCCATATACTATTACTGCATGTCTTATATTCCATATATTATTACTGCATGTCTTATGTTCCATATACTATTACTGCATGTCTCCGCGACACTATGAACTAAATTGGTTGCAGGCGGATCGAAAGAAGTCAAATATGCTTAATGTAGGCCTCTTCGAGAAACTATGATGGCGTGAATTGCGTGAGTACGCGGATTATGTAGACAAGTAAGTGAATTAGTTAGCTACAGTGTTTTTTTTTCGCGCTGTTAATGAAAAGCCTGCCAAAAGATTTCTTAGCAACACGAGTCTAACCGACTAGTGTTTGTAGCCTCATAACGTGAGTTCTAGAACTTGCCAGAACTTACAGCTGCACCAAAAGCTAGAGCTAACTAATGATTATCATTTTCTGCATAAAATAAAAAAATAAAAAATCGAACCATAAGGCTTCACCCGTGGATACTGGAAAAAAAATTATTTGCCGCATTTAGGCCGATTTCCCCAAAACTAGTCACATAAGATGGTAAAAATGTTAAAACTACTGAACTAGGTGCATTACGATGTTCCGGAAGGTACCCAGAAATGTGATTACTAACTATGGCTGTAACATGCAGGCATAGTGCTAGTCATTGTTACTACTATCAGTCTTCTTTATCACAACAAATCAATCACTGCCATTTTCACCAGTAATAATAGTCATCATCATCTTATCCATTGTCAATGCCACCAGCTTGACCGTAGGCATCAAATCTTTGTCATCACTATTTTATTATTTATGAATAAAAAAAAAATATAAATCTACAGCTCCCCCCCCCCCCCCCCCCCCCCCTCCCTCCCTCCTCAGAAAAACCCTGGGAAAATATACAAACATAATGGGTGGGGTGGACATAATACCTCGAGATGGCAGAGGGTCATGTGCACCCAGCCAGGATGATTACCTTGGTTACAGTTGTTTGTTTTTGATGGCTTGCCTGTTTGTTATAATTAACATTCAATTGGCAATTTCAACATTAACAAGATACCAAACACATGCACACACATACACGCATACGCACAAACGTATGCACACACATACACACATATGCACAAACACATGCACGCATACATGCAAACACATGCACGCACACACACACACACACACTACATCACCATTACTTGTGCTCTCCTTAATTTTCCTTGCAATCACTGGATACAAACTTCCAGCATGGCTAGAAGACATGCAGTCATTACTAACTGACCATTTTAGTCTCATTAAGGATTCTGTACTGGTTAAACCAACCACCTATTGGCTCGAGATTAAGTGAAAATGGGGGGCTCACCAAGATATTTATTTGTATTTACTAAATTTCATCACGAACAGACACCAAACATTTTCAAAGCACTTTATATTGTTAGTATGAAGATATTCTACGAAAGAAAAAGTCTTTGCAAGTGTGGACATGGATTTGGTTAGCCAGAGGGATAAACTTGTACAAGCAGTGAATCAGACTGAAGCTCACCGTCAATGTTGAGCATCATTTTCCACTGAGAGGGCCGGATGCTTTGATGGAAGCCAAACCACACCTCCCTGCCACTCCCCAAAGTATATGGCTCGTCTTCAGGAGGGGCAAAAAAGGAGCGACCAACAGGAGTATACCTACACACATGAAAACAAAACAACAACAACACATAAACACACTTGTCTGCGATACGATGTCATAGCAGACAGAAAATAACACGCACGAACAGCATGTCCACATGACAACAACACCCACCCACTAGTCATCCAGCAGACACGTACACAGTTAGGTACACACTCACTCATGCGACGTGACACAAGCCACTCCCACAATCTACCGCTAAGCACTCTATTACCGATGCACCAGTCACAGGTGTAAACACTCTGCTACATACACAAGCCACTCCGCTATCTATCCTCAGTAAAAAAATAAAAAATAAAAAAAAATAAAAAAGTGCCAAAGTAAACCTTTCTACCTGATGACACTGCACTGCTAAAACCAACAAGCCTTACTAAAAGCTATGCTAAACAAACACTTAGAGCAACACACGAGAAGAACAAGATAGAGTGCACTCACCACAAAGCCTAAATCACAACCAACACCTGAAACTCCACCCCCTGGTCCGGACTCACCTCATGGATGGAAGATGACGCATGACCACATCCAGAGCTTGAATAGCCTCAAAAGGCATGAGATGATGTTCTCCTCTCAGCACTCTCTCCAGCTGCTCCAGATTAACCTGTGCCACATGCTTGATGCCAACCTTCAGGAAGACATGACAACATATGACAGAGAAAAGAAAAGAAAAGAATTGGTAATTATTAATTAAAATCAATTAATCAAATTATAAAAAGCACATTTTACATAGTCCGCATGTCAAGTAAATATCTATGCTAAATGGGTATTCCAGAAACAAAATGCAGGTGACACATCTCAGAGTAATGCAAGGAAAGCATGTGAACCAGAACTATGTCAGTGATATTCCCTTCCAGTGGATGTTGCACCAATTAACACGTGTAACTCGAAGTATCTTGTCACTAAAGTCCTTTTAATTAACTCATCATTTAGAAATGATTGTGTCTTGATGACTAGACATACATAAATGTTACATGAAGAAGTTTTACTGTGTGTGTAGGAAGATAATGCAATATTTGTGCAAGGGACCATAAGGTAAAAATCCTGCAGGATATGCTTTAATAGGAGGGGGGGAGGGGAAAAAAAAAAAACGAAATAAATAATTCATTTAATTAGCAGAACAAATAATTTTTAAAAAATCACCCCTTTCTAAGCAATAGCTTGAATTTTTGTCTAAGCCTTTGAAGCCAAATAGGGAGCACTTCAAACATCGATAAAGTTATGCAATCTGATGAAGTCATACAAAACAGCCCGTGTTACTGAGGAGTGGTATGAACTTATATTCCTAGACCTTCTCTCAAATTAGGTTTAATTAAACAGACTAAGGCGAAAAAAGAGATGTGCAAAAAAAAAAAAAAAAAAAAAAATCAGAACAGCTGAGCTTTTTTTTTTATTACACATTCACGTTTCACCTTTATCGTTTACAACATTTTAAACGTGAAGTGGCCAGTCCGTCTTGCCACTGAAGTACATTGTCAGTATGTCCAGTCTCCACCCACCATCTAGTACTCATCTGTTGCCACCTCCAAACTCCACCCACTCGCATTAATGTATGTACCACCAAACATGCACTTACCTTGAATGATCGATCCTTGCCATCACCCCCAGGCAGAGCCACATGAAACTCGAGCTGGACAAAATTAATAAAACCACAATCAAAAGGTTATAATAAAGGGACTGATATTAATTAATTATGATACGCATACTACCACACACTTTTACAATGTAATCAACACCTTACCAACTGATAAAACATTACAGAAATCATGTGACACTAAACACCATAAGAAGATAAGGAGAGGCGAGTACGCTGGAAGGAATACTGAAGCCAAGATAGTTCATACAAACATACACCTTGTGATTGTCTACCTGGTCCTGAATTCAGCCTGCCCTTCTACCAAACCTTTACACACTCACTTCCTCATTGTCTGAAGAAACTTCCTTACAGACATATTCACACACATACATATCATATGCACTATAGAAGGGCATACACACACACACATATATATATATATATATATAAATGCGTACCTTGGACAAAAACCAAACCAAACTACCTCTACCATGTATCCTTTTATTGAAGAACATCCTGAAAACAAGAGTTCTCCTTTCATATTCTTTGTCCAACATTGACCACTTGAAACCAGAACACCACAAACCAAACCCAGAACCTCCTGGCGGCCACCTCTGTGGTGTGTTGCAGTGGCAACTTACCCATCCCAAACTGGAGTGTCTCATGAATGTAATTACTAAATCAGCCAGCCCATCAGTAATGATATTCATGAGCAACATATGCAATAACCACAGCACTGTGACTATCATTACCAGGCTATCTAAAAAATAGTGGGATTGGATGACTTCAACCTCACACTTGAGGGGAAAAAAAAGGCTAAATTTCTAGCGCAGAATTCATTTGCCTTAGTTTCCTCCTCCTCACATCACACCCAATACAAGGGATATATTCCCACACTATTCCTCACCATCTTGCACACCATCACACCTCCTGATGCCCATCCTCTCCTCCCTTACCCTTTCCTTCCCAATGGGTAGCATCTTCCTGGAGTAGAGATTCTTTCTGCCGTCAAACACGGGTTTATGATGGGCGAACTGGTCGGCGTGAACCTTCACGAGCTCTTCGATGATCTCACGATTGACTCGTCGAGGGCACTTGTCAGGAATTATGCTAACATCATAGTGGTACAAAGTGCATGAAGGGATCTTGACCTGGACAAAATGGACAGCAGGAAATATCATACAGATATTATTATAAAATGTGTGTAGACAATATCCAATTAGGAGGACACATACTGTGAGGGTATTTACTGCAAAATTCACTTTGTGCTAACCTTCACAAAAACCCTCCTAAAAAAGGTCCTCTTTCTACTTACCCGGCCAGACACTGCCATCCTCACTCTCCCCCCGCCCCCTTACACTACCCACAAACCACACAGGGTCCCCTAAAACACACATACTTGAAAGTGATTGGCTCGAAGTGGTATCTGTCTTCCAATGCGGCCGTAGTCGGGCCTCATGGGAGGGTGAAACTCAGGCACCATGACAGGCCCTGGGGTAGCTGGGGTTTGTGAGTTTGGTTTTATGATGGGTCCTGGTGGTGTCTCAGCAGGTGGTGATGAGTGCCAAATCACTAAACACAGATGAAAGAAATTAATAGCTATATTCGACTTTTTACAGGCCGATCGTTCGGCAGCCCTGATACCGTATTATAATTTCACGTTCTCTTCTAGATCTATCTTCTGCTAATTTAGGAAGAACAAGTACTTCACTATATAAGCTTACTGTGTCCGTGAGGTCCAGGGAAACTGTCAGCCATCTCCGCGGCTCAGCTTCAACAGGGACTCGTCGAGAACTCCGGAGAGTTCTAGTTACGCGGACTAAGGGCCTTCCTAAACGGGTGACCCAAACTGGTGAGTTCAGCACAGCAGAGCTGTTTAGACTGGCATTGGAATGTACCGCAAAGGTCTCGCATATATACAGTATTACTACACTCTATGTAAAACATTCACACAATAAGTCACTCCCATCTTGGGAATGTCCCCTGCCTCATCAGTGCATGCAAAACCGCATAAATAATATCAAGCGTGGGTGGTTTGCGGTTGCGTCAATCCAATATCCTTAATGAAGCGCATCGTCTACGAAACGTTTCCATTGAACGACGTTTTACCCAATCAAAGAAAAAATATTAAGTCCATATAAAAAATGTACACAAAACAAAACATTAAAGAAAGCCTAACTGGACTTGTTAGGTGTCCTTTGAAGCATGAACTTGTTTAATTACTTCATCCATAATTTCAGCAACCATTGCAGTATGATCCAGAGTCATGACATCTGATTCCTTCAAGTTCTGCGATAGGCAAACTCTAACAGCTTCAGCCTCATAACCCAGCCCCTCACTTCTTCTCATGGGGTTGTGTGGTAAGGTAGATGGAGGGAGTGGAAAATTCAGAGCTCCCTGAAACAGTGACAGATGATAAAACTCTAAAGGCAAAAACTACAAATGTTAGTATTTCAATTGCATGAATACTATTACATTATCATTATAGTTACTATTATTGTTGTTGTTGTGGAATTATGATTATCTTAAATCTGACCCATTAATTATTACATTACTACTACATACTATATTATTAAATATTATTATAGTATTAATTTAGCGGAGCAAGCGAAACTGTATACTAATGAGTCCAGATATTATATATATATATATATATGTCTTCAATTCAGTTTGTGTAGGTGTACGTGGGCCCTTTTTGTTACCCTTTTCTACTAATGTGCCTGTGTGTTATGAAGCTCTTGGCAAATATTAAGCTAAATTTCATTGAGGAGTATTTGTTGAATGCACTAGAAATGATCAGATTGTTAGGGAACTTGGGAGGTTAGAAATGCTAGAAATGGGCGCACAGAGTTGCCCAAGCAGCAGAATAAAAAGAGACTATAAGATAAAATGTTTTTAAAAAGGACTGGAATGTTGTAAGTTAGTTAATGTAGTTTTGATAGAAATAGCTACTGCATATCATAAGTAAAAGTTTTGTTTTTTAGCTTCTCTTGGAGCCCATAGCTATAGCTTTTCTTTTAGCCTAGCCCTTTAGCTCGCTCCGCTGACTTCAATGGGAACCATTTTCTAGTCGTTAATATCACTAAAATCTAACTTGGAACACTTGTATTTAATATGCAAGTGTGTGGTTACAATAACATGCATTGGGTGAAGCTATAGCATGACCCATCTCCATGGTTTTAAAACCTCATGACTGTTTTCCCCCCCAACTATACTGCATTTTAAAGTATTGATGAAACTCATACTCTCTATTATGTCTCTTTGACTTCATTTACTACACCATGTGCATGCTATCAAATATGATATTACCAACCATTACCAGGTTTCTTTTAATGGTGAGCCTCTTCATAAGATATGCTACACTCGAGCCTTAAAAGGTAAATGCTACACTCGAGCCTTAAAAGGTAAGGTACCGTCACAACAAAAATGTTGACACTGCAGTCTGTTGGCTGGCTAGCTCAATAGTATCACTTCACCATTGAATGCACCACTTATTCTATCTCAGACTAGAACAGCCTTCTTAGTGATCATTGAAAACAGAATGATAGTAACATCATTCTCTTGTCAAATTTTTTTCGGTCACTGAAGAAATATTTTCTGAGCCGACTGTTTGAAATAATAAATTCTATTATTATGCCAGAAAATATAATTTCTCTATACCAGATATTCCTAATAATATCCTTGCTTCAACATTTTCATACTAATAAACTTAATCTCACACGTTGAGCGTGGGGTTCACCTGAGGTGTTTGAAGGTGGGTAGGGCACCAGAAAGGAGCCAGAACCTTGATGCTACCTTTAGTTCCAGACACCACCGCTTCCTTTGACAGCTCCAAGTTGGAAGAACAAGTCAGTTGAGCCAACCTACCTCCAGAGTAGCTGAGACACACACAAATAATATGAATTTTTATCTAACAGATATATCATTTACAAAGGGTACATAACAATTTTCTTTTATTTTTCCGGAGCATGAACTGTGATAGATGCGTGCATAGACATATTGCCAGCTTATTTTATGCATAACCATTTAAGTTTCTCTACAGAAGACCAGTCTGGAGCTGTAACATCTGTAATCACCTATGTATATGATAATGAAAAGTAAAGTAATATTGTTCTAACAGAATATAAGTCTGTATGTAAATATACAGTACTGTACTACATTAGCTTTTCTAACCAATAAATCACTTACACAACAAATGCTATCACAAACACACACACACACACACACACACCTTAGCAACATATTTACAGTTTCATCCACTCCAGTGTCTAACAGAGTACCAGTAGCTTGGATCCGCTGAGGTTTCTCCCCAAACACCATAGTAGCAAGGTTGATGCAATAAACCCCCAAATCCAAGACAGCCCCACCCCCAAGCTCAGGCTGAGCCAGACGATCAGGCACTTTTTCAGCACGAAAACCAAAGGCGACGTGAATGTGCTTGACCTCACCTAGCAAGCCTTCTTCTATCTGTCTCCTTAACTCCACCATTGCTGGAAAGAACCGCATCCAAACAGCCTGCAGCAACATGGACAATTGAACAAATAATAAACTTGCACATGTCACACAAGAGGTGAACCCTTCCGTGCATCTACGCTACCACTCTTATTGCTTTGCACCAACTACCAGGAAATAAATTTTACACCACATCAGAAATCAATTATGCCAAACACTTATGGCAAAATGATAATACATTTGTGCTTAGTTGAGGCAACGAGTAAGATTGCTCTCCCTAAAGAAGCGGTAAATCCTAACTAACAGCATGAACAGTTCTATACTACCTCCATGAAGAAGACTCCCTTGTCCCTGGCCGCCTGGATCAGCTTCTTGGTGTCGGAAGCATTCATGGTCAGTGGTTTCTCACAGAGCACTGGCTTGCCCGCCTCAAACATCATCATCACCGTCTCATAATGCTTGGGGTGGATGTTTGCCACGTATACTATATCAACCTGTGCTGGTTGGACAGGAGGAGAGAGACATGGTGAGTATAACAACAACTGTAGGTAGACCATACACAACAACTGCAGCTATAGGACTTTAACACAGGGCTTTAAAAAAAAAAAAAAAAAAAAAAAGGGAGTGATTCTGTGTCCCAATGCTCATTGAAGTAAATTTGTGCATTATTAAGAAGAATTTCAGCAGTTAAATCTCTGTATGCTGTTCTTCACCTCGGAACAAGTTGCCAACTCGGCGTAAGAACCGAAATGACGAGGAATCCCGTGAGACTGGGCGAATTGAGCTGCGGCCTCCTCTGAACGTGCGGCTACTGCAACTACTTGGTGGTCGGTCTCTGGAAGAGTCTTCAAACCAACCAAGAACTTATTTGACATTCTGCCGGCTGAACAAATGCCCCAACGGAGAGGAGCCATTGTCTCTTGGGGGATTTGACGATCCTTTGCTAACTAGAGGTCAACGTTGATGACGTCTCAATTTGTTATTTGTTGCTATTATTGTTACTACTATTATTAATAACTAGTGATGTGCTTGAGCACAAATGGCGAGCGAGCCTAAAGACTATACTGTTTTTATATGAATGATTTTGACTTCTAACACTGAAGCTACTGAAAATAAGGTCCAGTTTTTAAATTTCGCATACTTGGTAAATGAATTTCAGTGCCATAGTGACAACTCTGCAACTGCTTGGATTGAAGGAAAAAAAACAACAACAAAACAATACACGTTATTTAAAAGTTTTCTTTGTGATATTCTTTAGCTAAGTAGTGGTTGTAACACACAATGCTTTGACACAGCTGGACATGCACCTACACAGACTTACCTTCGCAGTAGTCTAGTGGACAATGTATTTTCAAGTAAATACTGTTGCGCACGGCTTATAGCCATGACAAAGAGAGCATTGACTTACCACCGCCACTAAGGATTCTCAGAGCTCGTTAATTGAAAAATACTGGAACTGTGAACGCTTTACCTAACTTACGTAATTAGAAGCGCGTGCGAAAACAGAGGTCTCACGTACCCCATAAACAGATAAATAAATAAATATAGCGAAATCTCGATTGTGTTACCCCTGAGAGTGTCTCGCTCGCTTCGCTCGCTCGCCAAATACAAGTTATCATCATAATTGTTATCTGTTATGCTTTTGTTTAAAAAAAATGACACACATAAATATAATAACAAGAAAAAAGCTAAGACTTGTTCTCTTTGTGGACTTGTCTAATAACTTCATCCATGATATCTGCCACCATTTGAGTGCTACTCAGAGGCATGATGGAAGACTCCTTCAGGTTGCTAGACAGACACTGCCGGACTTCCTCCGCCTCATAACAGAACCCTTCACTGTGCTGGAAATGTGTTGGAAGATAAGGAGATGGTAGAGGAAATTCCATTGCACCCTGGTGGGAAAAAAAAAAAAATAGGAGGAAGAAAAGAAAAGTAATGTTGTAGGCACATTTTGTTCTACATCATAGAGAAATGGACCTTTACCAGGAAAAAAGTTTATCTCTTACATAGTATGTCAGTCAAAATATTAAAAGCTTTAAGATCCTAATTATAAATTAATCAGTAAAATGATGAAGTGTAATTTTAATTGATAAGTACAGGGGCGTAGTTAAGACACGTGATTATTGAAACCACAAACTTGCACGATTCTGAGAGGATACTTTTCTAAATCTATGTCAACTTCTGTGAAAGCAGTAAGCCCTCTGCAGTGTGGGTAGATTGAAAACATTTGTTCAACCATCAGCTGTCTTTTTGATATGTAAAAGCCATCAAATCTCTGGTGTGACATTGTATTTTCATTAGTGGTCAACACTTCGTAGTTGCAGCTAAATGACATACTTCGATGAATACCGTTAATTAAAAAGGGAGTTACATGTAATTCCCTAACCCCATTCCCCACCTACGCCCTTAATATAAAAGTACAAACAACTTGGTGTATCTTTGCTGATCCCCAACATCGTTGTAATCGCAAGATGAATATGTTCTCGTCTGTTTGGCTAATTAAAAAAAAACCCAGTGATGTTTTTTTTTTTTTTTTTTTAGGTATGACATTACAGGCATTAGTTGCTTATGAGTGACGGAACAATAGTATCCTTACCAACTGCCACTTTCCGCGTCTCTCAGCACTATAAAGAACTCATAATTCTCTATATTATGTGAAAAATAAAAATTTTGGAAAAAAAATTAGTCCCCCACACTCAATAACAACTAGAGGAGGAACACGGAGCAGGCGGACACATCCACTGCCACAGATATTTATTTTTAAAAAGGCCGATAACCTTCAAGAGTATATAAATGGAAGCTAATCCAGAAGGGTAGCACTCATCTGGTGAAAATCACGAAGGTAGGCAAGTTTAATAGGATAGAGATGGTTGCTTGACAAATACGGGGAGAAGTGCACAGAAGAAAATTCCAGATAATCTGAACATTGTACTCATTCCAAAAGCTGCTGCTCAGATTACTGAGCGTCTACTGTACTCCATTCTAGTAAACTACAAAAATACTTTATTCACATTGTCTACAAAGGGTCTTTAGTTTTTAGTTTTAGTCAATTCAAGCAACATTGCTAGTGAGCCATACTTAAAAAAAAATTGCTAAAGAAAAAAAAAGAAGCTTACATCATAAGTACATCTACTCTCTTTACTTGCCTTAGGGGTGGTCATGTTGGTGGGACACCAAAATGGAACATCCACTTTGATACTGCCTTTAGTTCCAGAAATCACTGCTTCCTTGGGCAATTCCAAGTTGCAGGAACAAGTCATCTGAGCCATCCTACCTCCTGAGTACCTAAATTCAGTGATTGTGTGTGTGTGTGTGTGTGTATCAGTGTTTGAAGATAATAAATTATTCATCAACCCCCCCCCCCCCCCTCCCTCCTAATTATCCACCAACAAGCAAAATTTACTCCCACGGTATAAAGGCTGGTTCAAAAGTTTCATCCATATACACAAAACACACAGGACTTCTATCTGTCATGACAGCCATTGGATAGCCCCTATGATCAGGCCCCAAGCAAAAGGCCATACTTAAAGGGATGGACAATTTACGGTATTTCTGGACAGCCCTCACCTAAGGATGACTGATACAGTTTCGTCCACTCCGGTATCTTGCAGAGTGCCGCTGCACAGGATCTTCTCTGGTCTCTCACCGAACACCATGTCGGAAAAGTTGATGCAGTACACACCCAAATCCAACACAGCCCCTCCTCCCAGCTCGGGCTGTGCTAAGCGGTGAGGCACAAAGGAATTCCTAAAGCCAAACGTTGCATGGACATGCTTGACCTCTCCAAGAACACCTTCAGCAATCTGCTTCCTAATCTCCGCCATTGCAGGGAAGAATCTCATCCAAACTGCCTGTTCACATAACAAAAACAAAAAAACAAAAACAAAAAAAAACAAAAACAAAAAAAAAACACCTGAGAACATAACAAAAGATAGCTGAAAAGCAGATTTAATGTTTATATTTAACATGTCATATTTAATTAAAACAAAAATCCAGTCAAAATGTGTTTTGACAACAACAACAACTGCATCTGACCTCCATGAGGAAGACTCCCTTGTCCCTGGCCGCCTGGATCAGCTTCTTGGTATCGGAGGCATTCATGGTCAGCGGCTTCTCACAGAGCACTGGCTTGCCTGCCTCAAACATCATCATCACCGTCTCATAATGCTTAGGATGGATGGTGCCCACGTATACCACATCCACCTGACAAATACCAACACGTGCGAAATATTAATTAACCTTTCATTTCAGCCGCTGGCTTTGAATTAAAATGGAACTTAACCATTTTGATGAGATAATCGACAGAGAAAACAAAAATACTATTAGATGTATTCTCTTTTTCACAGGCTTCCTTAAACAATACAGAATTAAAAATATTTGGTCGTCACTGGGAGTATTTGGCGACCAAATTCTAAAGCCTGCGAAAGAGAGAGAATACATCTAATGAGTAAAAGAAGGCTGAGAAAGAAATTATGAAAAATAGTATTAACTACATTGTCATTCCTACATGCCATATGTCTATATTAGCCCAACAATGGTCTACCACAGGAACACTGTTATATTCTTAGAGAATTATATAGTATTTTAAACATCCCAAATGTGGCAATGGTGTGATCCAATAGTGATACGCCCACTAGCTTCTTCCAGGGATTCATACAGGATTTTTCGCTGGGGGGGGGGGGGATTTTGTTGAGTCGCAAAAAAACAGTTTATCTACATAATATAGTCAAGTCATGACCGTGAGACTGTGAAACAGATTTCAGATGAAAACTTGAAAAACTATATAATAGTTCGGCGCCACCTCCGAGACCATTTTTAGGGTCTTGGAGGCTTTAGGCTGTAATATCCCAAGCGCAGCAAGGGCACTACTTAGGGCCCAAGGGACCCTAAAAACAGTAGTTCGTGATGGCTGCACAGCATCTAACTAATTTAGAATATAGCGACTGCTCTTTAACAACACAATAGGAGGGACTCTAAGCGCAATCGGAGGGACACTAATTGATCCTGCCCTCATAAGTTTATAGTGTTCCTCTCTGGAGGACCTAAGCAATATAAAGTTACTCTGTCACTATACAAAAACTACAGCATCTATGCTTTAGGGCTCCCATTAGTCTGTATGAAACCCTGTCTTCTACACGTTTTTTTTTTCAGGGCAAGTACCCTTTGTTACTGCTACAATGACATTGATTAAGATTAATAAGTGTAGTATAGTTTGATACTCTATGATGATGATGATGATAATGTCTACTTAAAAGGAGAACTATGGCAGGGGGGCACTGGCAGATTTTATAGCTTGGGGGGGGGGGGGGGGGGCAAACACAGGTGCAGATTTAAATATTAAATTGCATTGGTAAACTTGTACTTAGCTTAGTTAATATAAAGTTGTTTTCAGGAATATAAGTGGATATTATGAGAGTAAGTTGGCTTGTGATACATGATGCCTCCCTCCTCATTTTGAAGCAGCTTCCTTCACTCCTGTATGGATCGATATTTACGGCCAGAAAAACTCAGCTCTATATAGCTTCAGCTACTTACGTCTGCATCCGCCGCTAGCTCAGCATAAGACCCGTAGTGTTTGGGTACGCTGTGCATTTGAGCTAACTTTGCGGCAGATTCTTTGGAGCGAGCTGCAACTGCGACAGCCTTGTGGTACTCAGGAAGGGTATTTAAGCCCACCAGAAAGTCGTGGGATATTTTCCCAGCAGCACAGATACCCCAACGAAGAGGAGCCATCGTTTCAACTCGATAACAGGTGCACAGCACAGACAAAAAAGTAGAAGACTGACTAAAAGCTAATTTGTAGCTTGCTCCAAATAAAGACCACGACAGTATATGCGCATGCGCAACCCGATTGTAGGAGGGGCTCCAGTTGTTTGTGGAGGAGAGAGTAATTCTGAGGCATACGGCTTGGGGAAATGGCCATTACTAAGTTCCTTATTGTAGTACTACTCATCCTAATCTTAGTTTTATCTTTGTCTAGCTGTATGGAGTGGAAGCTTCTTGCACTTCCAGAGCATTTCTCGGACCAAAACATCAGCAATTACACTGTCAGGTACGTGAGTCCGCAGGGGGCCGACAGCGAAGAGTGCCTGGTGAGTCAGCCCTACAACATAAGCGGCGGGTGTGACCCCAGGGCTGCAGGAGGCCAGGTTATCACTTACTGCAAGACTGTGGGCTACGGAATGGTGGGAGAATGCTTGGGATCGAGATACATAGACTGCCAACCTGACGTCCACCAGAATTTGATTGTGATGGTAGCTACAGGAGATGTCGTGGCCACTGATAACAGGACCACTTTACAGGCTTACAATTTTGTCAATTTTATGCTGGCAAGAGTTCCAGAGTGTGAGAAAGAACTTACGGTCTCTTGCATTCGATTCTCTGAGGACAATTACACTGATATCTACATGCAGGATTCATGGAATGTTGCCGTCGATAGACTCTCATTTGCCTTCTGTGGCCCACTCTCTAATGGAATTGCATTTAGAAATGTTTACAATAATGTTATTACCAACTCCATCTTCAGGTAAATGCCATAGATTAGGGTATCTTCAGGTAAATGCCATAGATCAGGGTATCTTCAGGTAAATGCCATAGATCAGGGTATTTTCATTGTTCACTGAAGCTATAAATAGAAAAACTTAATTATTTTTCTATGAATCTATTACCACATTAATTAAACCCCTATTATTTTCATAACTTCTCTCTGTAATTATAATAAACAATGAAAAGTCAAATGATTAAACTCTTTGAAGCTTTCCTTTGTAACATTTGTTCAGACCCAAAGCAATTTGAATTATCGCAGATCTGCAATAAATATGCATTGCTAAGTGAAATAAAAGCAATTTTTAGTACCTGATAGTGAACCTCTGATAGTGAACCCTTTTTAAAGGTGAATTTAGTAACATTCCGCTAGTCCCTTACAATGAAAATGTAAGATTTATCACCTCTTAAAGCAAATAACCTCTGATTTGTGAACTGAATGCTTGGTCCCAAATTTTTCTCAGTTCAAAATTATTCTTTCTATGATTCACGCTATTATTCAAAAGCAGTACTGTAAAAACAGAATACATTCATTTAGTGTAACCTGGTGATGTTTTGATCTTGTGCTAAAATTTTCAGTAGTCATCTTTTACATGAATATACTTTCTATACATAATATTTATTCAACCAATAATGACTAACTCATTGAATGAGAAACAATTATAGAGAGCATTTTATTTATTATTTATTTTTACATAAGCTCAATGTTCTTTTCGTTTATTACAGGAATAATTGGAACAGTGGCATTGCTAATTACAATCCTCATAACGCTTCCTTCATCAATTGTACATTCAGAGACAATTACAGTATTCAGCAATACAGTGAGTCGGTGGAACTGAATCCTGGCCAGTATCGCTACGCAGGAGGACTTAACCTTCTGTGGAATAAACAGTCAATAAAACAAGTCAACATCTTAGTTCGCAACTGCACTTTTATTAATAATACGGCAGGTGTAAACAAAAATAATGAAAATGATACCAGGCCAAACTTGTACATCCCTCGGGGTCATGGAGGAGCGATCTTGGCGGCTTTCAATGGAACCCAGAATCACAATATTACTATAGAGGACTCCCTAATAATGGACAACGAAGCCAAGTTTAATGGCGGTGGGATGTTTCTTTCCTTTTATGCTGGATCAAATAACAACTACATTCAAATTAGGAACACAAAGTTCTTGAACAACCGCTGTAACATAACAGGTGGAGGCATTAGCATGTACACATTTGAAGTAGCCAATCAGAATTTCTTGAGGATTGAGAATACCGAATTTTACCGAAACAGGGCATTAGCTGGGGGTGGAGCCTGTACCATTAATCTTCAGGTTAGTCTTTATTAAATAGAAATCTTGTAAGTTCTATTATATTGCCATTACTTAAAATATTTTAGGATAACCAAATCTCTGTCATTAGTAACTCCAGGATTTTGGTTGAAAATATTGGCATTTTTGAGAATTGTTCTTTTATTGAAAACCATTCTCCAACTGGAGGAAGTGCAGTGGGCTTGATAACAAATACAAGGATAGACCAAGTTATCAGGACAACAAATTTCACGAATTGGTAAGGAAGGAAATAGTACATCAACACTTAAATGCAACAAGAGATGATTAGTCACTTAAATAGATCAAAAATGGTCAAACAGTCTGCCCCTTTCACTCCCCACCTCCCCATCTAACTCACCTCCCAAAACACCACATTAGCTTGTTTAAACTTATTTCCTTTTTTTTTTCACAGTAAATTCATCAACAATTATGGGAGAGTAGACAGCGAAGGAGCTCTTATGGCTTTCAGATACCCAATCTCACTGCTGGGCACTATACTGTTCAGAGGCAATAAAGGAGGAGGACTAACTTTGCTCCAAAGTTACCTAGACAACCATGGCAGTGTTTGGTTTGAAAACAACTACGCCATGAATGGAGGCGGTGTGGAAATGAGAGATTCTAGTTTTGTAAGTACTGCTATAATAAAAGACCTTGAAGATGCTGATATAAATAATGTTTCTTTTTCTTAGATACAAATGATTCATTCTAGCAGTATGACATTTATGAACAACGAAGCAGTCAACCGAGGAGGTGGTTTGTCCGTGTCATCAGCATCCTCACTCGGCATTGACACCGATATCATCAGATTATTCAACACACGTTGCTTCATTCAGTATGACCTCAGCTTTGGTCACAGCTATCCTCCTGAATACTGGAATGTGAGAAATGAAAGTTGTAAGTTTGTGAAAAATGAAAATATGAAAGATTTTGATATTGTTCTGCAGATGTCCATAAAATTCATAAACAACACAGCCGGTATGGATGGAGGTGCTGTGTACTCCACTGCCATTCAGTCATGTGTTTATACTACAACACTTACTGAAACATCAGTGATTTATGACTTTTCCATCTTCAAGTTGCCCCAGTTCAGCTTTCTTGGAAACTCAGTAAAGAATTCAGCATCTCAGAATAATTTTGATTTCAGCACTGCTCCTTCATGGATTAGAGTTGTGCCTGATGTAAGTAATTAAGAGGATGCAAACTTAACATGAATACTAGTGGTGTGCTTGAGCACAAATGGCGAGTGAGCCTTAAACTACACTATTGTTAAATGATTGATTTTAACAACTAACACTCAAGCTACTGAAATAAAGTCGAGTTTTTTAATTATGTATGCGGTAAAGGGGTTTCAATGCCATAGTAACCGCTCCCCCGCAACTGTTTGAATTGAAAAAGAAGCAACAAAATCAAGTCACGTTATTTAAAGTTTTCTTCGTGACATTCTTAATAGTAGTTGTAACGCACAATACTTGCACACAACTGAACATACCTACGCAAGACTTACCTTCGTGGTTCGCCTAGTGGACAATGAATTTTCAAGTAAATGCTGTTGAGTAGGGCTTATAACTGTGACAAATAGCGTATTAACTTACCACCACCACTAACTCGAATAGAAATGGAGCTCCCATAAGTTTTTGAGTTTTAACTGCACCCGCAAAACAATTCAAAGCGGTAAACAATTCAATTTCTAAGGTGATACGGGTAATGGTCGCTAAACCAGAGGATTCTGTTTAGTGAAATTTGGGATGGGGTCGAACGCAGAGCGAACACAAAAATACGGAGGGTCAAAGTACAAAATGACATACGTACGCCTGGATCCGCCACTTTTATGTACAACATAAGTGTTCTTTTAAAATTTTTATTCGCGTGTAATCGGTTAAGCAATATTTATTGCTACAAAGTGTGCTAATTTAGAGTAACGCTTGTCCGGAGCTTCAAAGTGAGGCGAAACTGCTGCCATGTCTAATATTGTATCATTAAAAACATGCTTTTATTTTCATTTCTTAAGATTAGCAAATTTCTCAAACATGGCATCTTTTGACACACCATAGAGCCATTAGTCTCAGAGTAACATCTAATGCCAAAAAAGGGGCTAGTTGGGTGTTTGTTAATCTCAAACTTGAACTTGTATCACTAGAGTATTTCTGGAGCACCAGGAGAAATCCTGTTATTTCACATCAGTGCGTTGGATGAGTCTGGAAACTGGAAGGAAGCCGTGTGGAATTACTTTGACAATTCTGCCGGGAATAATGTAAGCCATCAATCAAAAGGTAGATATTGATCAATGACATTTGTTGTGGTGATTGAAACTTCAGGAAACTACTTCTGATTCCTTCTTATCACTGAGGGCAGGTGGGGAGACCCATCCCTATGTAGTAAAGAAACTGGGTCCCTCTGAAGACTGTTCGTCAGAGCCTAAAATATCTCGAGACATTATCTTCTCAATAGTGCAAATTCTCTCGGGTAGTGTGGTGAGTTTCAAAGCCTATGATGTCGTTGTTTTTTTATTTTCCTCCCATTGTACTGTACTTGCATTACTGTCGTGTTACAGGTAAATCAAACAAATGTGATAATCAATGTGACATGTTGTTACCCTGGATACGAGATGGTGGGAGGTACTTGTGAGTTGAAGCGTGATAACCCCATCATCCGTGCTGATTCTAAAAACCACTATGTATATATAAGGGTAAGTTAAAAGTTTAAAAGATGTCTGAGTACAGCAGTATTATCAACAATTAAGTACAAATATAGCAAATTGAACCTATACGTATGTTCAAATTGCGTATATGAGAACTACTAGAGTAGAAAACTTAATAGAGAGAAATAGAGAAACTATAATTGTTGCCTTCAAAAAGTAAAATTTATGCTCCCATTGAAAGCTTAAAAATAGTTAACTTGCAAGCCTTTTAAATCATTCTTAGCTACATATATTATTTTCTTTATTATCTTTTCAGCCACAATTTTATGCGGAGTATGAAAACAACACTTTCATTCACGCGATCATACCGATTCCTTTTCATCGTTGCAACACAAAACAAAGCAGTCTTACAGGATGCCTGGTCAAGCATGATGATCCTTACCAACAGTGCCAAGAAAACCGGACTGGTACGTAATGCTAGTGTCATGGCTAATAAATATATTCAATTAAGTCTATATCAATACTAGGGTTTCTTTGTGGCAAGTGTCCAGAAGGTAAAGGAGTAGACTTGACTTTGAGGCAGTGCAGAGACTGCAATGTCGGGGATACAATTTTAGTCATCCTTATCAGTAAGTGTCTCAACTGTGTTTAGCTAACCATGAGTCGTGCATAGCATTGAATGAAAGCATCTCTCTTGTACAGTTATCTTATTTGCCGGCATGTGTGCTCTAATTTTAATTTTCAACGTACGAATCCCCAATGAACTACGAGGATGCCTTTTCTTCATTCAAGTGAGTGATATATTATTATATAATATGTTGTGTTCAAAAATCTAAAATATTTATCTATATTATATCTCATAATAATAAAATGGATACCTAACGAAATAATAATGTGGTGTTGTTTTGTTTTTGTTTTTTTCATAGGTGGTTGGTTTTGTCTACATATATACTGATGGCGAACATGTATCTTGGGTAAGTAACCTTTGTGCACATACTTTACCTTTAGCCAAAGAGTATGCTAAAATTGCAGTATAAAATTTTGTCCAATTATGTTGTATGTTGCTGTTATAACCTCTAAATCCCATAACACCCGTGCCTGCATACTTGCTCTTCACTTCTCTACCAAGTAGAAGTGAAGTGAGACACTACTAGGGAAATGATGAAATTGCCAACCACCAGCAAAGACTTTCAGGTAGTTTAAAGCTGGACTCCTGTATACACTGAATGCAAAGTATCATAGCACTCAACAGTAGCTATTCCAGAGGACATGCATAGCATTATAGCAGTCAGCAGGTAGCCATCCTAGGGAACTGCTAAAAGGCGATGATGCTTCTTCTCTTTAGTGTGCCATTAGGTGAATACACCACTTAATAAAGAATTGAGCTTCACTTATTGCTTCATTTGTGTGCTCCATGGTTAATGAAAATCACAGACTACACAATTCAAGAAGAGTAGCAATAACTAGATGAGAAACTATAGGATTTATAACAGCTTACCCTGTGGATAACTATCTGTTTTGTGATATATGCTCTGCTCTCTATTGATTACCCTGTTAAATGAAGTGGGAGGGGAGGGGATTGTAAATTATTTAACAAAACCCTCCTCTTTTAAAGAGTTGTTGTGCCAGATCACTCACTTTTGTATGCTGAAGCATGACGCATTATGCAGACTCTCTGATAGGAACAATGTCTTCAATGTTTTCTATATTTACTTGAACTGACTTCACTTGTGTTTCAGGATTTCCACATTTCCCGATTATTTGGAACCAGTTTATACCTGCCACTTTGTCCGCTTCCTGGAGCTAAGGCTCTCTACACTGCATCATACGGCCTGATCCTACCAGCTCTAGGAATCATCATCATTGTGATATATATCATCAGGTATGTCAGAGATAGAAACTATTTGAAATATAAGTGCAATTTCATTTAATTATGTATTTTTTGTTTTGATGCAGTGCTAGATTTCTCCGCCACCTCAGCAACAAAAATTCATTGGATGGTATATGGTTTCTTTCAATCATAATCTACAAGTTCATAGCAGACACAAGCTTTACTATATTGCGATGTCAGAAAGTTATTGGAAACAACAGATTTGTAAGACAAAAATTCACATTCTGACCTTTTAGTCTTTTTTAAATCTTTTTTTCTTTCTAACCTTGCAAAATATTTGTGTATCTGTTGTTATTTTTTGCTCTCCATAAGCTAGTGAACATATTAATCTATTTTAGCTGGTCACAAAATGTTTCGTTTAGTTACTTAATGTATTATTGTTGATTAGGTCTTCTATTATGATGGCAGCAATGAATGCTTCAGCACCTCTGATCTGGAACATTTATCTTTTGCTATTCTGGCCCTCTTCTTGGGATTCTTAGTCTTTCTTTTTCCAATTTTCATCCTCCTTGTCAGCTTCAGGAAATGCAATGTGCGTCATGTTTACTTCGTGGTAATTTAAAAAACAAACAAATATACTCTTATTATTTTGCAGATTTCAATTCAGCTTACTGATGTGCTCAATAAGAACTTGAAATTATCCTGTCGGTGGTGGGGAAGTTTTGATTTGTTGAGGAGGCTCCTGTTCTTTGTCATAGTGCTTCTCTTCAATTATGTAGCACCTTCTTACACACAGGTAGTTACTAGCTTATAACTTTAAAAAACATTTTAGATCTTCATTTGATATGGTTTTAATCACATTCCCAACTTTTTTCCATTACAGCTGGCTTTATTCTACTCTGGACTAGCAGTTTTCTTTGTGTTTGCTTGTGCAAAGCCTTACAACACTATGATGGCCAACATCATGGAATCTGTAGTCCTGCTTGACCTCGTAATCATCACTGGTTTATTTCTGAACACTTCCAAAGACACCCTGCACAGTGTAAGGGGACTGGCAAGTTTTCTTCTGCTTACTCCATTTCTGACCATAGTATTTTATTACATCATCAGAATCTGGTCATTTTGCTGGTAAGACTTTCTTTAAATCTATGCTAGCCTGTTATTGTTGTCATCATCGTTTTAAGGAATAAATGGTGTCCCAAGACAGTGAAGGATTACTGGGGAACGTGCAAGCTTTGGATCAAGCAACACATTCGCCCATTTAGTGGAGAAGTAAGCTTTCAAGAAGAATTTCTCAGGTCAGAGCTTCTGATGACTTCTTCAAACAACATAGGAAAAACCGACATCACTGAAACTGTGAGTAGAACAATTTTTATAATTAAAAAATCATTTTTAATTGGCCAATTATTTTATTCAGGTTGATGCTAGTGATTTGCCAGCCTATTCTAAATTGAGGGAAGAGTTGTTGGATTAGAATTTCTATTCAAGCCAAAAATTATTTCATATCATTTTCATTTATTTTTTCTGTAACAAATTTCTTGGTGACTTTTTTTTGTCATAAGTTTAATCACAACCTCAGATAGCAGCAGCAAAGGGTGGTAGTGGTTATATTGTACTGCCGACACCTGGTTATTGAATAAATGTTCAATGACTTCAAAGGTATCTTGGGTGAAAATCTTTCGATCACCATCTATGTGCTCACATAAGTTATATATACTGCTTCATCATTGTTATGTAGATTTTTAGCAAGAAAAAAATCGTCATGTAAAAAAGTTGGTAAGATACAAATGAGCTCATTGCGTCTTACTGTTTAAACTGTTTGTGGCATCAAACCACTGTCTTATTAGCAACAAGATTACTGCATCTTTCTTGGGTGTAAAAAAATTAAAAAAAATTATACTCTCTTTAAGAAGTAGGAAACAAAGAAGGATTCTCTGGCAAAGTCACACACACACACACACACAATATATATATAGTGACTCCCAACTCACCCCATAATTTCTGCACTATCTTGACTAATTGCTACCATGCCACCCATCAAGCTTGCCAAATTTGTAGACATTTAAGTTGACTTTCATCATTCCGTCTAAGCACGGTAGCCGATACTTTTCCAATTTCGCGTGAATTTAGACACGCTGGCTATTAATAAAGCTTAGCTATACCTGTTCGGGAGGCGTAAATTCCCGAGCGGGGTCTTGGTTACTTCTTTTAAGGCCAGGATGAATACGCAACGCAGCCGCTGTCACTTGCGCAATTGCAGCCTTGCAACGTAATCCAAAAGAGGCTATAGCTACTCCGTTTGGGTTTGAAACTCATCAACAATTTACATACATTTTACAAGACATATAAGCGGAATAGATGATATAGAATACTATGGGTTGTGTGGTTATGACATTGCATAGAAGTAAATTAATTGTAATTGGTAATGAATATGGTTATGGCATAATTGATAAAGTTCATACAGTTCATGACTCTGTGACTTCCGTGTTCAGTCCTTGCAGACCTGAACAATACCTAATAGTTCAAGTAAAGCACAACCTCGTAGGAAGCTCTTATTTATTCTTGCTTTTCAGGATTGTTCATGATGAAGTTGTTATCCTTGATTTTGACGGTTTTAATTCAATTTAAACTTAGTCAATTACAAGAACTTGATAAAGACGAAAATGTTGGTATAGAATCTCTAATACCTCTCAATTTTCCAGACCAGAATATCGAAAACTATACAGTAAGGTACTTGAATAACAGCTCTTCTTCCGACACACCCGACTGCCTGGTCAATCAACAACTTCTCTCAGCAGAGAACGTGAGTTCTTGCAAATCTCTAGCCCACGCAGTAGCCTCTACTGTACGTGGACCCTACAACAGGAGCGTCGCAAGACGAGTCCGGAATCTTATCGTTCTAATTTCGCCTGGGACGTACGGTTTAGAGCGCGGCATCACTGCGGAGCACACTACAGGGCTGATTTTAGCCAAACAACAGGATAAAAGTGGTGAAGTCGTATTTAGGTGTGGCGATACGGAGACTACTATTTATAACTTGGACTTAAAGTACTCTCAGTATGTGAGTATCAATGGAATCGTGTGGACCGGGTGTGGGCCCAGAGGAGCAGCTGTGAGGCTCACACAGACACGAAGTGTGACCATTACTGGTAGCATTTTCAAGTAAGTCCAGGAACAGCACAACATTATTTATTATGATGTCATTACAGCGTCAGAATGTCTTAATTAGGAATATAGTGTAGTAAACTTGAATAGACTTGTTCACACATTGCCTTAGAATGGACACGTCACACACTGCCTTAAATAGCTACTCCTAGTAGCAATAACAAACAGTACTAACCTGATTCCAGAGTAATATCCTGCAAAATATATTTCTTTCAATTTCTAAATGTGTAATTTTGTTTTCATTATTGGCTACTTCTTTTAAATTAATTTACCACTTGCTAAAACATTCTTATCTCTTTCTATTATGTACACAGAAATAATCTGCAGTGTGGACTCATATTGTCCCACTGTAGCGATGTACTGATAGAGAAAACTCATTTCACTAACAACACTGCAGCATCAGAATATATCACCAATCTTGCTCTAGAGAGTGTCAGCTTCAGGGTAGCTGGAGGATTGACTGTGGCCTACCACAATAGTTCTGTGCCATCAAATGTAACCGTGAAGAGCTGCAGTTTCAAAGGCAACAGAGCAACTGTGCACCAGGCTAATAGCAGGGATTCAACTCTTCGTCCTAGCTCGTACGTGCCCAGAGGGCATGGAGGTGGGATTCTTGCTTTTTTCAGAAACTCCAGTAACCACAGGCTGCATGTTACAGACAGCATTTTCAGTGATAACATAGCAGAATTTGCTGGTGGAGCAGTAGCAGTATTGTTCTATAGGAGCCCTGAGGGCATTGGCTCCACCAATAATTCAGTGATACTTGAAAAAAGTACTTTTGTGAACAACCACTCTCCTTCAGGACTTGGGGGAGCCATTGGTGGGACTTCCTTTGAGGCTGCTTATTCCAACACTATAGTGATGAGGGACACTAAAATAATCAATAATTCAGCCTCTGCTGGCGGGGGAGGATTTTCATTCATAGAAGTGAGTTAATAAATATGGGAATATATGATTTCAAGTGTTAAAGAAAATTGTAATTTAAACTGTAAAATTAAGCAAGCGTCCACCTCCTTCCCCCCCGCCCATTCCAAGTTATCTTACATTTGATTTTCTCAATTATTCTGCATGTATTGTACTAACAGGATAACGTAGGGAGTGACATCACTGATTTTATCAGTAACAGGATTGTAATAGAGAGTACGGTCTTTGAAGGTAACACTTCGCCAAAAGTTGGAGGTGCTGTAAATTTGGTGTACTTCTCTAGAATGGACCAATCAACTAGCAAGGCTCTAATATCAAACAGGTATGTCCAATTCCCTAGGTTTGTTTCCTTTCTATTCATTAAGAGGCAATCAATAAAAGAAATATCCTCTATTTTTTTCCAGCATATTTTCAAATAATCAGGCACTTCACGGTGGTGGGATTCACAGTCAGCATTACGCCATAAAATTCAGAGGTCAAAATTTTTTTCTGCGAAATTCAAATTCTGCTTGGTATATCACCAGTGCACTGGTCATCTGTCAAGACCACATTCTCTTTCATAGCAACCAAGCTCAGTATGGAGGAGCTATAAGCTTGAAGCAGAGAGCCATTGTAAGTTGGCTTGTGCAATGAAAAATATGTAATTATTGTTAATCCAAAATTTAATTGCGTAAGGAGTACTTTAATTTGATGGTCATTACAATTGTTTAGTCGTAAAATGTTGAAAGCCATTATGTAGTCTTTTGTAGAGTTTAGTATGTTTTCTTGTTTTTTTTAAGGTCAGCAGTTTTAGTTACTTTAGGATTCTTGCATGATTTCTCTGTACAGATGGAGTTAGAAGGGCATATAAACATCACATTTCTAGGAAACTCTGCTACAGTACACGGAGGAGGAGTATTTGTGTCACATTCTCCACTCACAGCTGACCTCACCGATTACCAGTTGATATATCAAAGATGTTTTGTCAGACATGACAGAGTTTCGGTAAACTTAGAAGTAATTACAGTTGTTTTGAATAGCTGGTAGCTAAAATATACTTTATACAATGCTGCAAAATTGCTGTTTACTTATTATAGGGAAGAGTGTCTTTCATTGAGAATGTAGCTGGACAAGATGGAGCGGCTATTTTTGCGACAGAGGTAAACACATGCTCTTACACTCTGAATGCTGAAGAGCAAGTCCGTGCTGGTAAGATCATTGCCATCAAATTCAATGAGGACCCTTACTTCTTCAGGTAAAACAGTCAAAGGAGAGCATTATTATTATTATTATTATTATTATTATTATTATTATTATTATTATTATTTTATTATTATTATTGTTATTATCTTCATTATTATTATTGTTGTTATTATTATTGTTAGTATAGGGAGCGAATATCATTGTTAATTGTAGTGTAAAACCTCATATTATGTTACAAAATCTACCCTAGAAATCATTGTACATGTAATTTGATGCAATGCTTTGAGCAGAGATTCCCTGGGCTAATTAGATATGACATTTTTATGCAACTATGATATTGTTTCAGAAATAATACAATTGTCAATTTGCATCCGAGGATATTCACCAATAAGGATATTGCCACAGAGCCATTTGTGCTGGAAACACCGGTAAGTCTGTTGAAGTTAAATATACTGTGGTATGCTGAGTGGGATAAGTTACTATGGATGGATGCTCTTGGGACAGATTAAGCTTCGTTAAAAGCATGGACAGCCTGCATCATGCAATTTGCTTGAACAAATAACTTTTCCCTTCTAAAATATAAGTCTATTAATAAGAGGAGGAGAGAAAACGTAGATAATGCATGCATCCACTCTATTGACAGCTAGCTAGCTAGCATGTGGTGTCATTTGCTTCGAAAGACAAATTTGCTTTGGCTATTACAGCCAAGTTGTAGTGGACAACTACCACTAAGAGATTTTTCACTAGCTACTGTGATACTCTTCTTAGAACAATAATATATTACTATAATTGTTTTGTTTGTCTACTACTTTAGCATAAGATTATCAAGGGAGCACCTGGTCAAATACTGCACCTGAGTATCAGATGTGTCGACCAGCTGGGAAACTACAGACCTTGCTTTTGGACTTCTAATTTTATACCAGTGAGTGTTGTGTGCATGGGAATTGGTTAATGAGTTCTTCAATTATTGCATGTCCAATCATAAGAGCATAGATCACTATGTAAAAGTTTTTGTAGATCAATTAATATCCCGACCAGCAAAATGAATTTGAATTACATAAATGTGGGAAATAAAATATATTTCATTATTATATATATATATATATATATATATATTCAACTTCAAAGGGTTTGTTTGCACTACCAGAAGATGGAGATCACATACAATACAAAGTGCGAAACTTGAATCATTACAATATCACCAAAGAAGAGTTTGCTCAAAATTGCAGCAACTATTTTTCAAGAAAGTTGAGGTTCACAGTGATACAGGGTCTTACCAACGATGTGGTAAGATAGGAAATGAACTAACAAACATAATGTCACGTGTGGGTTTTTGGATGTCATTCTGTTTTAGATTAATGTAACAGAAATTGTTTTAAACATCACTTGCTGCAATGCCGGCTACTCTCTAGTTAAGAACAAGTGTGTTCTAAATAGAAACAATACAGCAATCTTGAGGGCTGACAGCAGTAATAAGTATTTTTATAAGAAGGTTAGATTCAACACTGTCCTATAGTGTTCTATTTGGTGAAAGAGTACATGTAATACTAACACAGCCTCTACATTATGTGGGAGTCAGAGATGAGAGGATAATGTCTGCTCAGATGCCACTCAGTTACCAGAAGTGCACTCAACTGGGCAGTATCTCAGGATGTCTGTTTCAGCATGACCAACCAGACAACCAGTGCCAAAGTAACAGATCTGGTATGTGATATAGTATCACCCGCAGTTAAGAAAAACAATAATAAATAATAACACATTTTGAAAACCATGTAAAAATGTTTGAAATTGTGTTTGTATCAATTCTAAAGTATCAGAGATTTTCATTTCTCCGACATAATATTTATATTGATTTAAGGAAAAATATACTAACCTTGTTGAACTCCAGCAGCTCACGTTTATGCCCTCAAACCAGTATCATACTTAAGGTCACTCCTGTCTCACCTTCCTTCCTACCCTTTCCCCCGTCCTTCTTCCTTTAAGAAATATTATTGATCAATCCCATGGAATAACAGGTGCACCATAAGTTTGGGCTGCAAACTTTTCTGCATGCATTTCTCCAAATAGGTTTTATGTATGGTTTGTTTTTGTTGTTGTTATTCTCACTGTTATATCATGTAACTCATTCTATTTGAATTGTAGTTTTCAATAGCTGCAGGTTTAGCTGTGAGAGTACTGAATGTACAGGATGATAGTTTGATTTTACTACCTTCAGCTTTATTCATTTATCTGCTGTTATTGACTTTTTGTGCACAGGATTTTTGTGTGGAGTGTGTAGGAGTGGCACCAGTGTGGATACTACTCTATCATTGTGCGTGACTTGCCTCTGGTGGCACACCCTCTTCCATATCCTGTTTGGTAATAAACCTCAAAATGTTGTTTTTAAAACAAAACCATTAGTTTAAACATGAATTGTGTTGCCACATACTGATGATGACCATTGTAAAATGCGGTTGAAGAACATTTTATGTTGAATGTCTCTTTCTTTCAGTTATTACATGGATTCTCTTCTGCATAATGGTACTGGTCTACAATATTGGAATATCCAGCATATTTAAAGGATTTTTCTTCTACATTCAAGTAAGCAACTACTCCATAATTCCTCCATCGTCCATTGCAATCTTTTGTTTATAGATAATAGGATATGTTTATGACAACACACCAAATGGCATTGTATGGGTAAGCATTATATATATATATATAGTGTGTGTATGTATATATACTGTATGTATCACATAGACTGTATATAATTATATTTTATTTACTTTATATATTATATTTACTTTTTATATACGAAGTAAATATAATACTTTATATATACAGTATATCATTATATATATATATACTATTTTTAAAATATAGGACAATCATCTGTCAAAGACTGGATATTTTGCCTACATACCATTTTGCATCTTTCCTGGTTTGAGTGCACTTGCAGTTGTCTCTCGTGGGTTCTTCATAGCACTGCTGACTATCTTGACCATTGTTGTATATGTCATAAGGTCTGTTCGAGAATGGAAACAATAATATTAAAGATGATTGCTTTAATGTCTATCACAGTGCCAGATTTTTAAAGCGCTTGAGCAACAGGAATTCCTTTGATGGTATCTGGTTCATTTCATTCATAATATACAAACTAGCAGCAGATTCATGTTATGGCATTTTGCTGTGTCAGAAAGTGTATGGAAGTGATCCTCAGGAGTATGTAAGAAATATCTGACAACCAAGGGGCTTACGTTCATGTGAAACTTGGTTTCTCTATCCCAGGTCTACCACTTTGATGGCAGCTTCAAGTGTTTCTCTAAAGATGACCCCCACTATCTAGCATTTGGAGTTGTAGCTATAGCAATTGGGGTCTTGGTCCTCGTCTTCCCACTCTTCATATTGTTTATCAGTTTCAAACGATACCTTGTAAGGATAACTTTTCTAATGTAAGATTAGAATGAGGTGTTCATGTTTTTAGCCGATAGAAAAGCTTGTAGAAAATTGTGCATTAAATTCCATATTGATTATTTTTAGCTTTTCTTTCTTTTGTAGTTGACTCAGAATATAACAGATGTTCTCAACAAAGACATTCGGCCATCTTGCAGATGGTGGAGCAGCTTTGATCTATACAGACGCCTTTTATTTACAGTTTCTGTTCTCTTTCTTCACTATGTAAATCCATCTTATATCCAGGTGAGACATGTCTGCGATCTAAGATTTTTTTCAGTTAGAAAGGGAATCGATAGGGATTGAAAAGGTTACAATCATTAGCTCAATTTCCTCCATGTTATCTGAAATAAACAATATCATGTGTATAAATTCATTTTATTACAATAGGGAATAATTAAGAGACATGTGCTCAAATGTGAGAGATGATGTTGAAAACTTCGCTCCAATTCAAAACTGGTTTAGATTTTGTAGCTAATAATTTTTTTTGTTTTGTTGTGTGTGTATGTATATACATGCATGTTTGGCTTTCATTTAACTGATTAAAGTTTGCTGAACTTGAGTTTTTAAAGGTAGGTTAAAATATCTTGTTCTGCTGCTACTTTAAACTGTCCAAATTGAATTCATGGAAGAAATGATATGATCTGGATTAATAGCACAATAAGTGCTATTGAAAGAACACTAGATAGCTATATGATAGATGACAAGTTCATATTATGAATAATTATAAGTACTAATTGGATATATTTATAATGTTCCACAACCTTAATACAAACAATTTATTTCTCTATGAGCAGGAAGAGAAAGCTTATTATGAGCTACAAATAGAAAAGACAGAGGTGTCTCTGTTCAACTACACCATAACAAACAAGTCTTTATTAGTTCTCACTTCATAGTTTTCTGGAGCACACTAATGTTAAAGTGTATTCACCTTTTTGCACCCCTCGTAGGATACTTGTAGGTAGCTAGTTAGGTATAGTTACATTTAGGCCTTTCTACAAGGCTAGCCATTATTGCAAGGCTAACAGCAATAAAAATCACGTGCACTACCAATATATCACACGTATATATCAAAGCCAGGTATTAGTTATTGCTAAATGAAACCAAATGCCACTCCTCTTTCATGTAGCATACTGAACCACAGAGCTGCTTTGGTCTCATAGGGCCACATATAGGTTCACTTTCCTGAGGCGATTTCAAATGAAGCAGGCTATTTCAAATGAACCCAGCAAATATTCTACACTAATAGTAGCCTAAAGGGCACACTAAGTTACATAAGCAGGAGAATCTTAAGCATGTATTATTTGTGTTTACAGCTTTCCCTGTTCTTCAGCAGCCTCTTCGTTTTTGTAGTGTTTGCCTTTGCCAATCCATACACCTCCAGAAAGGCCTACTACATTGAAGCGGCTCTGCTTTTGGATTTGATAATTGCTTCTGCCATATTTCTCAACACTGATTCTAATATGCAGCAACGGTTGGTATGGCTGACATCGAGTCTCCTGCTATTTCCCTATCTTGTGGTCCTACTTTACTTTGCCGTCAAGCTAATCACCTTCTTATGGTGAGCCATACATAAATGACACAATGGTGGGCACTATATGCTAACCAGGTTATAAAGTAAACCCATGGTCTGACTGAAAAATAAATCATACAGACAATGCCATTGTAATTTAAAAGCTTCTAACTGTGCCACGTTTAACTACAATGAAATCTTTTGTTTTATATATCCTGACTCTGCATTGAATTCTAGGATCAAATACTGCCCAGATTCATGGCAGCATGCTGTCCAAGACGCTATCAAGACATGTGCTAGCAAAATTTGCAGTTTTATGACGACAGTTAAGGTCCAAAGAAATTATCCACAGAAGCAGTCTCAATTTTATTCAACTGTACCAGGGAATCATTTGGTAGGTTAAAACGAGTGTATTTTTTAAGTTGCTGTAATTTCATTGTGTATGTGTGTGTGCATGTGTGTGCATGCATGCCACAATATGTAATTCGTTTCATATTATATAGACAAATTACAGCTAATCACATAAGCTTTTCAGTTTTCCTGCTTCTATAGCTGATCTATCTTAGAGTTTTATTGACAGTAGCCAAATGAACAACAGCAATAACAACAACAACAATAACAACAACATATTCATACTGCATTAATGATCGATTCTTCTAGTAATACATTTTGTTGGTTTTCTGCCAAAAAGTTTGAGCTCCAGTTATTGTGAGCATTACACCAATACCCAACAAAATATGTCGGAACTATTAGAATATGGGGAATTGTGAAATACATACTTGTAACTGAACCACGCACAATACATTTATTAGCTTGCTTTTCCAGAAGATCATGCTGCAGCAATATTCGACTTACTAACCACTGATCTATTGTAATAGCTAAATGTTTGCATATATACTTTAATGGGAACTTTGCTAAAGGTGAATGATGCCCAAAACATACCTTCTGTTGAAAGCAGGAGAAGAGCTCGTGAAAGTGGCAATTCAAAAATCTTCTCTTCTGCCCCCACTTTTCAGTCCTTTATGGAGTACAGAGAAGAACTGTTGGACTCTTCAGAGTTGTAAAAAATGTTTATCAATTTGTATACCATTTTTTCTCATGATTTATATAATAATAACTATGATGTATCAACAATAACAAAAAATATAGATATGTGCCACCCCGATGTTTGTGCTTCCCTCCACGGAGACAATAAAGGTAAGGAGTAGTCTAACCCGCTAACATGGCGGGAAAGCGCGGTTTAATTCCCGCGCTTTTGTAGAGTACGCATGCGTTCTAAATATTAATTAAGTTTTCGCGGGCATTTTCGGGCTTATATATTGTACTCCAGCTGAACGGAGAGCTATATAGTGTGTATATTTTATTGTGGCTGGCGGTCATTTGTGTTGCTGGTACCTGTGCAAGCTGTTTTGAGCCAGTTCTGTGAAGTAAGAAGTCTACAGTGCAAGATGAGCAACCAGACGAGACTACCTATAATGAAACGAACCCGTTCGGCTAGGCTTGCGGAGCCTGCCGGTAAAAAGATCAAACTGGACCAAGGGGGTAAGTCGAAGCATGTTGTTGTGTGTTCTAGTCAAGCCAAATACAAGGCTTTTTTAAGAGTTAGTGTACTTAGAAGCATGATGGATAGGCTGCGTCAGATTATGAAAGGTGGCATGTTTTGTTTTTGTCACTGAATCTTATTCTTATTGGTGCCTTCTGAAGTAACGGTAGTTCATTTCTCTACAGGGCCTATGACACCTCCATTCACTCCATCAAGATCACCTACCACAACCTCCTTATCCGCTAGAATGCCTCTTAACCCACGGACTCCCGTTGCTCCAACTAGATCTGCCAAATCAAAGACACCAAACAAACCAAGGACACCAGTCAGACAGACACCATCCAACAGGAGCACTCCAAGAACACTTGGGACGCCCAACACTCCAAAGACACCCAGCACTCCAAGGACACCATTGAACCAAAGAACACCAGTTATGCCCAGTACCCCCATTACTCCCAGGCCACCTGTCACTCCTAGAGCTCTATTCAGTCCCAGTACACCTCGGGTATATACTCCACTAAAAGGTAAAGGGTTTAGTAACTAAATGTTTAGTTACTCTGAAATCATTTTTTCCTCCTTGTTTGTGAATTCAGATTCTCTTAAGCACGTTGATCGCACTCAAATGGAGGCGCTCTCGCAGACTAAGCTAAGTTTGAGCCAGACGCAACTGACCAAGCTGGTTTGTCGGGACGATGAAATTGCCACCATTACCGACCATGTTAGTGGCACAGCTCCTGGAGCTCTGGTTCTGGCCGGTCTTCCTGGGACGGGCAAGACTCTGTGTGTTCGCCAGGTCTTGGAGAGTGAAGCAGTAAAGGGTGCAGTGCAGATCAACTGCAAGGAGCTGACCAAGGCTGTGTTTATTACTCTGGCCAGGAGGCTCTTGCTGGGAAGTCAGTGTATTGGCACTGTGGAGCAACTGAAGATGCGTTTGCGACAGTTTGTGAAGAAGTCCAAAGAGATGATGTGAGTGTGTCAATGTAGAAGAGTGTGAAAGAGAGATGGGGGGGAGGGTGGGTAGGGGGGGGGGGGGGGGGGGGGGGGGGGGGGGGGGGGGGGGGGGGGGGGGGGGGGGGGGGGGGGTAGGAATAGAGAGAATTATATGTGTGTTGTATTCTGAAATGAAAAAGAACTAGGGACAATTATATCTTGTGTTGATCTGTCTTATCTTCAATTGGAGTCTATTTGCTGATGCTGTAGCTGCCTGGGTGTGGGTTCCCCTCCTCCTCCTGTTTGGGTGTTTGTCCCAGTTTAAAAAGTTGATCTGTGCTGATAACTAATGCATGAATGTTGGCTTGTGGGTCATGTTTGAATTTCCTCCCTTCTTGTGTGGAATGCATTGGTGGGAGCTCTCCGCCCCACTAACGGCACACGTCCCTAGGGGGCAATTGAACTCAGATCACAGTTTACTGATAATGGTCTAAATGTAGTCGGGTTGCTAGGTTGTGCGATGGAGTTTTACTAGTTTGATCATGTTGGCCCATCACTATGTAAAGATTGGTGTGGAAATGGAATGAGAGATAAGATGTGCAGTTAGTATTCTAAATAACACTCGTCATCTAAATTATATATTAGGATTGTGCACTAGTGGTGTTTGCCCAAATGAGATTTTGGGATTCAAATTAGCGTTGAGTCTTCTGTATTGTGTATTAGTTTCCATGTGTATCTTTCAGAGTGATGGTGTTGGACGAGATTGACGAGCTGGGTATAGAGAACCTAGTGGAAGTATTTTCATGGACTTCTCTGCCTTCTTCCAAGCTTATTTTAATTGGTGAGCACCTCAGTATGTAAGAATTGTGTCTCAACGTGTTGAAATTCTAAGTGTACACTTAGTATTTTATTTTAACCTCGACTCGTATTCACCACCTCTTGTTTTCCACCGTAGTGTGTAAATTGAATGAAGAGTCACTTTTAATGTATCTAGACTCGATTATTTTCACCCGTCAAACTTTATTGTGCTGTAGGAATTTCCAATGTTCTCAACTTATCGGAACGTCTGCTGTCCCGCTTCCAGGTGAAGCCCAAAGTGGTTCACTTCCAACCCTACGTGGGCAGTCAGCTGGCAGCCATCATCAAGGAGCGAGACGTGGGAAAGATCTTCTCTCCTATGGCTGTCACTTTCTGCGCCAAGGTGGCGGCTGACAGAGGAGATGTCAGGAGAGCTCTGGACATGTGCAGGTTAGTGGAGGCAGTTTGTGTGTGGGTGGGCAGGGGGAGGGGTAGCTGGTATAGGATTGGAATGATGTGTTTGTGGTTTAGTTGGTCTTGAGGCGTTTTGGTCATCTGTTGTGAATTAATGAGGGGGTGTGTTGTTATAGTGAATTGTTCTCAATGAAGGTTTGAGGCTGTAGTTGTCTACAGCATTTACGTATCGATATTCACCATATTTTGTTTGATGCATTTAGTGAAGAAAATTTGTTACCCAAGTGGTCGGATTCTATTTGTTTGTCTGAGAACCTTACGGTTGACTACGATTCATTCTTTTTCTGTTATTTTATTGACAAGATGCAATGAATTGACACACCCTCCCTGTCTTTATCAAAAACATTGAACACCAACTAAACCATTATATTAATCATTAATTCCTTCTCTATAGAATGGCTGTGGACAAACTGGAGGACAACCTCCGCGGAGAGAATAGCGGAGGCAACAGTCTGTCCGTGACTATGAGAGACATGGCGGAAGTTGTGAAGCACGCGCTGTCACCTGACATGGCTGTCAAGTCACTAGGAGAGAAGCTCCCTCTCCATCAGCAGCTAGTTGTCGCTGCCATGCTGCGTCTTCAGGGAGGCAGGACTCACCTCGCACTGGACATCAACAAGATCTTTGGAGAGTACAAGAAAATCTGTCAGATGAAGAACTTGAAGTACTTGAGGGACCAGGAGTTTAGAGATGGCTTGAATATGCTTGAAGGGCACAGTGTCATTGTTCTCAAAAGGCAGAAAGGTCTCTATGCAAGGGCTCTGTTGAGACTCAGCAAAGAGGAGCTGGGAGATGTTTTGAAAGAGGACATTGTTGTTTCATTGTTCATGTGAATTATCTTCATAACTTTGTCAAACTTGATGTTTACAACTTTTATCTCCATGCTGATGCAAGTTCCTTTTTATTTATTTATTTGCACTTTTCATAATATTATTATTCAATGCAGAATTATGTCAAATAAATTATCCACAAATAAAATTCAGGGGTGTGTGGCTATATAATGCCATTTATACAATGGACCCAATAGAATTATCTAGTGGCAAATCAAAACCACTGGTGAGGTAAAGGGTCGTCACCTTGAAGCGAATATGTCGCATTTAGTGCTCATCACATGTTCATAATAAATAGAAATAAGTGAGTGCAACAGTTGTTATGTGCTCATGTGAATCTGACACAGAGTACTTAATTGACAGGTACAGAATTTAAATAAGTGACTGAGATAAAAAATTAAAAAAAACGAAAAGGCAAGTACTGGCTCTGTTTTTTTTGTTGTTGTTTTTCTTTTTCACAAGAAGGCTGTGTATGGCTGTTCCCCTGTATCAGTGCTGTCTCCATCTTCAAAGCCAACGACCGTGTTGGTCACATCTTTACCATTCACAGCCATCTTTTTGTCTTCTTGGTCAAATCCTCTTCCGGCAAACCTCATCTTAAAAAAGTTCTTGATTTTTTCTTTGTTTTCAATGAGCACTTTTCTAAAAACACATACACACAGAAGGATAACATTGAAGAAAATAGCATGGAAGCAGCACAAAAGGCATGTTATGAAATTCTTGAATTTTAAGATAAGTTGAAAATAAAATGGCTACCTTGTCTTCCATGCTGCAAGGACACCCATCAACGTGAATCCAAAAAGTGCAGGCAAATAAAGAAGAATCCACAATGGTCGAGTATGATGTTCACTCCCATTACTCAAACTGTTCTTCAGAGCTGTGGTGTTACCGAGACCAAGCAAGCCAACCAACCACAAGAGGAACAGGGAATCAAAATAATTGGCTATTCTGCTCTTGTAAGGGTGGATGGTCGTCTGAAATACGAATGCTACAGAAGCTATGATGAGAGGTACAACCTAAAGAAAACCAGAATAAGGGAACTATAGCAACTGTAATATTGTAGTTGCTGTGGTAACTTTAGGCTAACTTCCATTCACAGTATAATTTGACTGACTGCTATCCTTGGTCTAATAATTAAAACCTACCACAAATCCTGGAGCCAAAACTGCAGCTGCTACAAAGACATATCTGTATCCAAGTTCTGCAATGGGCCACCATTTGTACTCTTGCTTGATACCTCGAGTGACCACAATGGAAAATCGTTCCAACTGGTCAAATTTTGCATACTATGACACACAAACACAATACAATAACAACAACAACAACATCACAACAATAAATGAAATGTGGAGTCATGCCTATTTAAATCTAGGTCATTACTGAGTGTATGTTCACTTGGTTGTTGCGATTATAATTCACAATTTTCTTCTTTTTCATAGAGAATCTAAACTGCCAGCCATAAATGTTGTCTTTTCACAACTGCAAACACTCTCTCTACTTAAACTCACTACACAAGACACAGCCAGTTAACTGCCAAATTAGAACTTAAAAACCATTATTTTAATAGGAAGCACACTGTTTCAAGTTCACCAGAAGCATCATGGATAAAGCATTAAAAGTACCTTTTTCCTGAGAGTCTCATAGTAGATACTAGCTGAGACAAACGGAATGAGAAGGAAGAGTACAACCACACAGACAAGTGCCATTAGAAAGAGAGGAATGTGCCAACCAGTGAAGCATGTAATATTTCCATCATAAAACCACACCTACACACACACAAATGCACATATAAATGAACACACACACACACACAAAGTCAAACTAAATCTCGATAAATTACAATAGGCTCTTTCTTTCTTTTTTAATTTATATGTAAGCTTTCTGTTGTGCATGCAGTCTGTCCAACAGTTGCCAGCAATCTCTTAAACATCTTATCAATTTTGCTCTGTTTGTGGGACTTGATTGTGTCTTGATCACCTCAATACAACTCTGCAGTGTACCGTGTATATTATGCCACCACAGATTCTGTCCAATGAAAGAAAAGAAAGAAAGAAAGAGATTGAAATGCATACTAGCACCCACATGTGCATGACAACCACACCATACCAACATGCATCACAATGCACACACACACACACACACACATACTGGAACTTTTCCTGAGTCTGAATTGAGTACAGGACAATACACAAGAGAGAAGGAAGTCTCCACTGACATGATATACATGAGGAGAACTATAGTCCATATTCCATACCAGTACTTGAACCTGTGCTGCCTGCAAAAATCAACAAACAAACAAATAAACAAACAAGAATCCTATAATTGCACACTGTTTATTGTACAAATAACTCTATATTTCTTCTTTCTAGTTGAATTAAAAGTATAAGTATGGTATTTTGATATGCAATAAGATTCAATTGAGCTGGGATATGCACCAACAGAAGATCCTTGCTAAATAGGTGAAGTAATGGAAATAAAATACACATAGAACACAAACAGTGGAGATACATGGCATACCTGAAGCGTGCTGCCAGAGGTACAACGATCATTGCTATCACTGGAGTTACAAGTCGTAGTCCATACGACTCTAAAGAAGACATCTCTGTGTGAAAACTGAAGTCATAAGGAATGTAGAGAGCAAAGATGCTAGAAATGCAGGACATCTGAATACAATGGAAAGAAGAAATATTTCTTTTAAATTTTAGCGACATAGTTTACTATAATATCCTAGAAGAAGACTTAAGCATATGCAAATTTTGTAAATTCAAATTTTGAAATGTGCCGTTCAATTTCAAAATATGTTTAGACTTACGAGCTCCTGTCTCATGTTGTAGCTGTCTGGAAAATAAGCCACAGCAATGGGTGAAAGCTGAGCATAGAGGATGAATCCCCTGAGGATGGTGTGCATGTGGACTCCTAGCTTCACCAGTACAACGAGCACCACAACCAGTAACACAACTGCAAGAATTAAACAATTCACTGCTGCCCTGTTGGTCCACTTTGATTCATACATTTTATCTTTCATTAAAACTGATATCATTGTGCACACATAAATACATACTCACTATATATGGGGAATATCCAAAACTGCGGCAAACTGTTGTACTCCCGGCAGTTGTTAGTTAGTAAACCAACTCCATGGCCACTTTCACACTTGCCACACATAAGCCCTAATACACGACAAAAAATATATATATATAATGACCAAAGTGCAATTACATGCAAGAACGGATGTTATGAAATAATTTACAACTTGTTTCTAGCTAGCTCTCTCTAGCTATCTGAACTAGCTAGCTAATTCTTCTCTGGAATACAGTCTTCCAGCCATCGACACATCAGTTGCACCTTTTCTGTTAGTTGCACACAAACTGTTTTCATCATCATAGAGGTACTGGCAGCCTTCGTTCAGGTCTGATGAGTTGTCTCCCACACAGTTGCAGTACTTAGGAGGACATGGATATGTCACTAATGTCCGACTCCAATTAATGCTCGCTCCCCAAATGCCATCCTGGAAAACATAATACAAAGCAGTGACTTAGTGGTGGTGTTTCATCACAGATATAGCTCTCATCAGCTAACTAATGCATTGGTCAGTGCTCAGATAAACAGCTATGACATTTAACTTAGCTATCCTCCCCCCCCTCCCCTCCAAAAAAAAAAAAAAAAAAAAAAAAAAAATTCAGAGCCGTTGTTAATACTACTCATGCTGAGTTAACTATATAGCAAACTACCTACTGTAGTATCCAGTACCTAATCCTCTCACTCTATGACATATTAGCTATACTGAATGCTAACCTAATTGTGAAGAAGGATGTGCTTCATATGGGAACTACCACAGACAATTTGTGTATCACTTGAGGAAAGCAGAATGAAGCCAAGAAAATTGTGCTATGCAAATTTCTAACATGTTACATCTGAAGAGGACAACACATTAATTGGCACGTTTCCTACGGACCATTCAAGCATCAATTAATAAGTGGGCATTCAAGTAGCAGCATTAGATATTCAAAAGGCATATTTAATATTCATGGTGGACCACAAAGGAGAAAAACATGCTTGATGACATCAGATGTGTAACAATCTGATGTTCAACAGGTAGTACTCACTGCAAGAAGTAAACCCTTTCCGTCCTCTTGGCAAAGTATAATCTCCTCAGTTTCAGTGCAAGAACATTTGTTTGTGTCAGAATTGATAGTGTAGCCAGGAAGACAGGACTCATGGCGCAGAGTCAGGCTTGCAGATTGCTGTATCAAGCAAAAAAAAAAACAAAAAAAAAGAAGAAGATAAAATAAGCCAAAAAAATGTATCTATTATAGTGCATCTAACTTTGCCATTCACAATTTTGGCAGATATACAGTAAGTCTAACAATTGTGTTAGTGTTTGTGTTTGTACTGTCTTACCATGTCCGTAGTGAAGACAGGCTCCAAGGTGACATTGGTGTATTCCCCTGTATTGCTATTGTTGCTAGAATATTGAAACACAATTTTATTGTCCATTGGAGAAATGGACAATACTCTCGGCTCAAACACGATCGATTTATCATCCTAGTGAACAAAAATAAATGTAAAAAAATAACTTTCAATATTATTTTATATTATCAGTAATAGGCCAGCTTTAAAAAAGTGTAGCTGACAACAAGTACTTGATACTCAGTCTTATTTGAGCTAAGGAGTCTTATTGCAAATGGGACAGTTATCTGTGACAAAATCTTCTAAAGTTATGTAGTTCTGAAGCTCCAAATTTGTTGTGAATACAGTTATAACTAGTCAAACCAGCTAATCATAAGCCTTGGTGGACCAGATACCATGAATGGTAACGGGTTTAAGCTTGCTCAACAGGAAAAGAAGTAAACTAGTTGTCTAAGTCTATGAACGATACCTGGTCATAAGATAAAAGCCATTACCGTTTCTTTTAAATATTGAGGAATAGGTAGCCCAGCCAGATTCAAAATTAATATTGCTTTTAATAACTTTCCCTTTTAATCTCTGTGATTATGATTCTAAATCTGATTACATCACTGGTATATTTTTGGGAAAACTGGGTAAGGTGACTCCCAGGCCCTGATACCAGAACTTACAATTGTATGGAGTCTCAGACAGAAAGCACTTTCAACTTTACAGTAACTTACAGGAGATCCCACAGCAATGAATGCAGATGTAGTATGATTAAACTGGTCCAAGGCTTGCGCTGTAATGCTGACACTTTCTCCTGGATAAGCCTCCTAATAAAACATTAAAAAATGATTCGTTTTAATTAATTTCACTCCATGCTTTTTGGTTTTTTAGGTTTTTCATTTTTAGCATGCTAGAAGGTTTGCCCCACAGAATGAAATTCAGATATTCAGTACATTTCTTGAAGAGGCAGTTTGTCTGACCAATTTCGTTAATATTAATTATTATTATTATTATTATTATTATTATTATTATTATTAATTATTAGTATTATTATTATTAGTATTATTATTATTATTAGTATTATTATTATCACCATCATCATCACTAGTACTATTATTATTATTATTATTATTATTAGTATTATTATTATTAATTAGTGAGACTGTAGCATAGCAGTACCCCTTAACAGTATAAATACAGAATTGGAATGTTTGTTCGCCAGGTGGTTGTCGTAGCTCAGTGGCAGAGCGCTTGTGCGCTATACAAGCTGTCCTGGGTTCGATTCCTGGTGGCGACCAAATGTTTTTAATTGTTTAAAAAAATTAATTCTGTATTGTTTAAAAAAAGCCTGTGAAAGAGAGAGAATACATCTAATGAGTAAAAGAAGGCTGAGAAAGAAATTGTGAAGTGATAAATTATTATTATTATTATTATTCATTTTGGGGCTATATCACCTTGCCTGGCTAATCATGCTACCATATATTTGTTCAGCATGCAGCTACAAGGCTAATATTACGTACCAGTGATAAATGAACAAATAGACATAATAATACTGCACAATTACTTACTGTATAGTTAGTGATGACTTGCAGCTCAGTCACTCCTGTCTGTATGTACCGACTGGGCTTGACACATTTTTCATCTGACATGCAAGTCACATAGTTGGTCCTATATGTATTACAGAAGTAAGATATTGTTAACTTTCTATGTGCTCAAAAATAACTGTTGAAAGTCCCGGAACTAAAGCATCTACTATAGATAAAAATTTTAACCCAAATTGAATATGCAGAGTACTCCAATTTAACAGTACAAATTGATATAGCTATCCAACTATATAGGAGTTAAATCATGTAATATATATATTTATTCCACCCTAGATATCTTCACAATGATATTTTTAGGTACATGACCCATGAAATAACTCACGATATTTCAAGCTGTTATTTCACACTGCAGCAAGCTCATTATCCCTGTAGTTATAGCAACCAGCCAAACTTTTCAATTTTCTAGCTCTTTACCCTGCTCAACAGGGTTAGAGCAGCTGCTAAAATTAAGGCTGTAGGTAACCCTTCCCTCTAGGACTAACTACAGTAGTGAAGATATCTAGTGTGGAATAAACCACTAATTACACTTGTCAGAGTGATATGGCAAGATTTTTCACCCTCAGGCTTTATTTTCACTGCCTCTGGCTCAGTAAAAATAATTAGCCTGCTCATGAAATATTTGGCCATATCACACTCTGACTCATGTAATAAGTACTATATATATATATGTGTGTGTGTGTGACAGGCTCTGGGAAAACCGGACATTTCGGGCAAACCAAAAAAAATGAGTTTTTTATGCTAATAAAAAGCTACAATTTATCTCAACTTAGTGCTAAAATACTGGAGGGTAAAACCTTCGACGCGCACAGAAACTGGCAGTTGAACTGGGCTGTATTCAGCAAAGCAATTGTACTAGAAATCGAGAAAACATAAATTGAATTTCCACTTCCGGTATAATTAACGTTTCCGTATACTTAACGGCGTACTCCGCATACGCAATTAAAGTGTGCAGCCGCTTTTTAACGGCAACTAACGAAGTTTTGCATAGAGTTCTTTTTAGCTTTCAGAGCGTCTCAGAGCCTGTCTTGTCGGAATCCTTGGTTACTCTACTCGATGTTGTGGTAAACTTTCAGCCAGAGGTAAGCTGTAGATTGCATGCACTATTCTCAAAGCTATGCCGTTTTTTAGCTGCTTGTTTGAAACTCCACCCATTCCCCGTTTATTGTACTTCGAGAACGAGAGAGAATAAAAAGTAGCTTGTCTTTCCACAGCACACTTAGGCTTAGAGTAAGGGTCACTAAGACTAATTCAGCAAAAAACAAAAATAGGAGAAAGAAAGAATTTTTCCGATGACTTAGTTCTGGAGCCTATATCTCAATTTCAATTTTTTCCCGAAATGTCCGGTTTTCCCAGAGCCTGTCACATATATATATATATTCAGACCAACCTCATTTCCATGAAGACCCAGGCATCTGTCACAGTGTCAGCGAAGAATGGAAAACTTATGTTGTTCCACTCACAGATCTTAGAATCAGGCATTAACACGACAGGTCCCACATCGGCTTTGTTTCCCTCAAATAACATGCTCACCTGAGAAGAGAACAAAAGCAGCACTGAAATATGCATAAGAATAACACAAATTGCTAGTACTTTGTCAATTTAAATAAGCATTGCATTTACTCTTCATTTTTGGCAATATTATATTTGAGCAAGTGAAAAATGTTTGTATTAATCAATCAAAATCCCTGGGTTTTATTAATCTGGTTACATTAAGTTGGAGACAATCCATATAGATATTGCTGTTAAGATGTTTTTCTTACATTCCATTTCGGAGGTGGAACAGTTGGTTCAATATATTGCAAGAAACACTGAGGATTGTAAAGTTGGCGGGTAAATGCAGCTGCAATAAGCTGTCCTTTCACTACAATACTGGCTCCCTCTCTAGAGTACATACAAAAACAACAACAAACAATTCTCTGTGAGCTGGATGTGTTAACTATGGAGGTTCTTCTTAATTTTTCACCCTATACCCACCAGTTTCCCCTTATTTATACACCAATGAATCTATCCAATTTAATTAACTGCAAAGCAGCATTCAGACAAATGAGTGAATAGGGGACGATATAAAATAGTAATATTCAACTCCTCTGTTGATCTTTTTGTTATATCATATTGCACAGCTACTCACCTTCCTGTGTTATTAACAAATGAAATGTGGACATCTTCATGTAGAATCATCTGTCCAAAGGATGAGAGGTAAATGGCTCCACTGAAACCTTCTGGATGGAAGCGATTATTAAAAAACGATATGTTTCCTTCTAGTGCAGCTAAAGTTCCTAATACCTGCAAACATTAATAAAAAATAGAACATAATAAAAGCAATATAGTAATGATATACATAAACCATATGCATGCTTCATTTATCACAAAATACAAATACCAGTTATAGTTACAACAATAACCCTCAGTTCACAATTAGAACATTTCATTAAAAATGAGGTGCTTGAGAATAACACAACTTCTATGTAATTGGCAATCATCACCGACTTACCCTCAATACTGGTCCTATATTCCCTTCAAAGTGACTGATCCCTGTTATAGTAATGACATTACCAATGACAAATACAGTTCCTCTTTTTCCATTGTTGTGCTCATAATTGCTACAACATAATAGAACACCATTCAGAGTCATCAAACTTTGCATTCAGCAAAATGGAATAGCTAGGAGAAAGAACAGACAAGCAGCCAGAGAGAAATAACACCACTTACCATCCGTCCAAAGTGATTCTTTTGAGAAGAGGAGCTATATCCACCGTTTCAACACTTTGCAGGTAAACTGCAGCCCCAACAACTGCTGTATTCTTGTAAAAAGTGCAGTTCTTTATCAGTAAGTTGTTGAGGTTTGTCTGGGGGTCCAACTGAATATTCTTATACCCGCCCCCAAATGATCCCTCATTTCTTACAAAGCTGGTATTTATCACTTTTATGTTGTTGGGTTTCGTTTGACTCAACGGGTTTGAATGAGTTATTTCAAGACCGCCGCCATCTTGAGCTTTGTTACTAACTATCTCCGAGTTTATTATTCTCACAGTGTGGTTGGAGTCTGTTCCTCCCAGAAACACATAAATCCCACCCCCGGAATCTTCGGCCGCATTACCCATAATCATGCAGTTGCCGATTTCAATCTCGGAGCTGTAGTTGTTAGCTCCGAAGTAAAATGCGATTCCGCCTCCTCTTTGGTTGTACACTCGGTCCCTGAGAACCTTGAGAACATTGTAACGATACTTAGCATCAGCCATGGCTTTGTTGTTGGCAAATAGAGAGTCAGTTATGGTAATGCGGGGTGACCTCAGGTCAAGTTCTGAGGCTAATGGACTGTACCCGATGGCCAAACCTCCAGCATTTCCACTGAACTGTCTCTGGCCTGATCCACGACTTTCACAGTTGATGAATGTACAGTTGGTAATGGATATACTTGGAGAATGAGCTATCTCCAAAGCTCCTCTGGAAGAGAAATTTCTATAAAAAGCATGTAAATGATAAAACAACAACAACAGTTTTTAAGTAGTTGTCTAAAACAACAACAACAACAGCATCAACAGCATACTATGAGTGATTCATTTTTGGAAAAATTATGCAAAAAGGCCCTGGTTTACTTGTAGAGTGCTTGAATTATTATTTGTATATTTTTTTTTGCTGTCCTTTACAATGGTTGAAAAAACCTTCTAATTGTGTTTAGTAATTCCATGCAGAACCCTGGCTGATGATCCCCATCATATTTTATACTGTTTCTCCTTAAAAATGTGCAAGTCCTCCCTTACTCGGTCTAGTGGATTCTTCTAAAAGTAGTCTGTGAATTATAATACCCACTGATAGCTATATTTAATTAAAAACGATTTGCACACTAGCTAACAAAAAAAAATACTACAAATAAGGAAACACATAAGACAAACGTACTACTGAGTATTGAACAATAGCTTATCAAGTTTGCAAACCATCAAAGAAAAATTCGTTATTACTTCAACCTTAGGAATCAACACATTATCCTACTAGCTATACAGAACAGCATTCAAAACACAGAGCCTTTGCACATCGTGTATACGGCTGTCCCACTCTGTAATGCAAAGCTACTCACCGGAAACTTGAAGATATGACCTGGATATTGTCGATCAAATTCAGATACAATGGCCTCGTGCAACCTTCAAAGTGAAGATCACTGATGAAGACTTGACTGGCGTTGCTGACATAAAGGGTGAACAACTCTGATTCTTCCTCTTCTTCCTGATTGGAGTCACACACAATGGTGCTGTTGTTCCCTTGGATGCTTAGATTGAGATACAGTGGAGCGGAGAAGTAGCTAGCTAGAGTTTCTCTGCTGTCATTGGCCAAAACGAGGCACGCTGTCCCGTTTCCAGATTGGTCAGCCTGGAGCTCATGAAGATCATTGAAACGATCTAGTTCAAGGAAACAGTCAGCCGTTTGAGAAGATACTATAGGGGCGAAAATAAGTAACACCACCAGGAGTAAATCCAGGTTTCTCGACGCCATAATCAAGGGAGATATAATATTATTACTTTTTTCTGTTTTTGCATTCTGCAAGACTAGCCCCACCCACATTTCCTACCAGTCACGATTGGGTGGAGTCTCGGAGTTTTCTCAAAAATACCTTGCTTTCGCACAGGAACAGCCTGTTCGAGTTCATTTATGCAGCCGTCGCTTCGAAACTGATAAAACAGAAAAGTTTGGGTATTTCAAATGTGACACTGTACCAGTGCTGTGTTCTCTCTATACTACCCTTAGTCCTTGGCTTTCTATATCTCTGTAGGCGGCTTAGTTAACTGATTAGCTAGGTAGCTTAGAAACAGCCTTTAGTTTAGTTGTTTACGCTCAGATAGGCTTCCTATTGATTGTTACCTCCAGAAGTAATGGCAGAAGGCGGTTCCAACTCCACTGAGGCGTCAGTACAGTACTTGGAAACTCCGGAGGGAAGAAAACTGGCATATCACCGCCTAGAAGGCTCGAGCCCAGGCGTGGTCTACATACATGGATTGAAGTCAGTGATGTGTGGAGATAAAGCAATGGCACTGGAGAGATTCTGTCAGCACCGTGGCATCTCTTTCTTGAGGTTTGACCTGTCGGGACACGGGGACTCGTCAGTGTCCTTCAAGAACTGCACCGTGACCATGTGGCTGGAGGACATCATTGCGGCCCTCAGCTCCCTGACTAAGGGGCCGCAAATCTTAGTGGGTTCCAGTATCGGAGGTTGGCTCATGTTCCTGTACACTATGCGGTATCCTGACAGTGTCTATGGTCTCGTTGGGGTCGGCGCTTCTCCAGATTTCACAGAGACATTGTGGAATGGGCTGAGCAAGGAAGTGAAGCAGGAGGCCAAAAAGACGGGCTTCTACCAACTCCATACTCCGTACAGTGAAGAGCCGTATGCAATTCCCATGGACCTGATTCAGGATGGCAGCAAATACAGCATCATGGATATGCCTGGTGAGGAACTGTTTTGGAGAGAAGGAAGGGGATAAGGTTTTATTTTCCTTCTATTTTTCTTTTAATTATGGATGCTGTTGTTTAGAGTTGGGTGGCTCTTCTCCCTTTCCCCCTCCCCCCCTTAGTGTGATTGACAGATAAGCACTTGTAATGGAATTTGTAGACACACACACACACACACACACACACACACACACACACACACACACACACACATACTACGTACACAACTAATCATGAGTTTGTTGGTTATGGTGGGCATAAGTATCCACGTTGTCTCCCCACCCACTATTAATCCAATGAGTGAACCGGCTGATGGAGATATAAAGTATGTCTGAGCTTGCGCTATTTCTGGGATATACAATTACAATCTGGATTCATTTTTGTGGCTTGCATCAGCTTTTGTGACTGTGCTTGTTATCTAGAGTGATTCAGTGTTGTGTTTTTTTGCCAATGCACAGAATGGGTGCTCTCCATTTGAAAATTAAACTGTGCCACACAATTGCTGTGCAAATGATTGCAGTGTTGAAAAACTGTCTCTGTTAAAAATGCTAAGCAGTGTTATACTAAACTCAAATTGCGTGCAATTTTTAACTCTGCACCCCTCGTAGAGTTATGCTATTCCTAATGCAGATTATGTTTTCTCTCTATCATCGGATGCTGGCTATGAACCACATGAATGCAGGGGTGGCAGTATGTATGTCCTGGGCTGTAAACATCAAGCTTGGCTTACTAAGCAGGTGGTATCAATGGCTGTGATAACACGGCTCTGGGAATAAAGGACAGCAAATTTCTCTCATATTGTGTGTACTATAGATGATTTATTAATGGTGGTGGTAGCCAGCTGTATAGAGTGACTCGGTTCCTTTTAGTTGGTAAATAGCAGATTTCCACAACCTTGACAGTTTATTTGTGAAATGTCACAAGTCTGAATTCCAGGACCATAAAAAGACATTTTTCCCCTAACCACCATATTGTCGTGGTTCCTTGGACACATCTATAGCTGATATAGTGCTTTTCAGAGCTTTGTGGTTGTGTGTGTTTAGATCTGGTTAGAAAGATTATTATTATTATTGTTATTATTATTATTATTATTATTATAGTTTGTTTGTTTTTTGTTTTGTTTTTAATCTCATTTATTTTGGCATGTCAAATGTTCTCTCTAAAAATGGAAGTTGTAGAAGAGATTTTTTTATTTATTACTTTATTTTATTTGTATAAATTCTGTATTCATTATAATCTCCCAGCCTATCAGCATTGTACACAGTGTGCCATTCACTGGTGGTTGTAGAAGACAGGTAGTGTTTCTGGTGAATGGGAGGAATGTACAGGAGTTAATCTTTTGTAAGAATGGTCGAGTAGAAGCAGTACATCTGATTGGGAGAAGCTATTGGTCAAGGGAGAACCCTATATGTGTGTGTGTGGACTGTGGTGAGGAGGTCTGGTGTGTGTTGTGGCTGCGCTAATGTGAATTGAAGAGGATGTGTAGTCGCTAATTATGTCTTATTGGACCTGTCAGGTGACCTGGTGGTGTTACCATGGTGATTTATTTAGTCACAGTATATTTTTGGTACAGTGTGGATCATCTTAGTTTGATATTTGACTTGGAGTCGTTATTGAACATAAGTGGGTCAAGGTGATATAGGAGGTGGGCTTATTACTTAGTGTGTGGTGTGAAGTTACTCTCAGTTTCTTCATGAACCCTAGTCACGAACCCTAGTCATGCATGAGGAGAGTATAAAAGCTGAAGTTTCTTTCACTTGAGTTCATTCTTGGAATAAGTTATTGTTGGGAGAGTTGGGGGTAACTTGCTGTTTCTTACCAAGCTTTGGGTTTGAGTTGTGTTTATTTTTTTAGAGAAAATTTGAATATCAATAGAGAGTACAGCTTTGTTTATCAGCTGACACACACACACACACACACACACACACACACATAAATTCTCTTGCTGCCGCTAGGAGGTCACGCGCACCTGGCACAGCCAGGATGCCTGTATACTAAGCAGGCACTGTGAGCCGTGCACACCGAAGTTCCACCTGGACCATGAGAAAAGGCCTTGAATCTCCACTCCAGCAAATGCCAGTTACCCAATCACAGCTGGGTGGACTGGTGCAGCTGGTGGGAGGCAGATGGAAAATTGCTTGAGTGGGGCTTGAGCTCGGGAAGTCAGGCCCTGAGCCAAGGACACAGCCACCATACACACATACACACACACACACACACACACGCACACAATCTGCTAATGAGTGGATAAAGTTATTTGATGTTTGTATCTGTGTTTGTGTGGGTGAAGAGGGGGGGGGGGGGGGGGGGGGGAGTGCTGCTGATAAAAAGGTATCATCTGGAGTCTGTATAACAATGTTCTATGTAGACTTACGGTGCATAAAAGTCCACAAGTTAAGAACACAACATGAGGAGAGAAGGCTTCACATGTAAACTGACAGTTGCAAATAAATGTTTTATTTTGAGGTGTTAGTCCAAGGTAGATTTGCAAAAGCAGTTCAAGTTTTTGTTTTTGTTGTTGTTGTTGTGTGATTATGAAGAGTGTGCATAAGAAGATTAGTATGCATGGATGGATTGCGTGATGATGGTAAGTTTTCTGACATTGTTGGTATGTAATTAGGATGACTGGTCGTGTGTCTTTGATGAGAGAAGCACGTGTGGAACATCTACATAGACACTGACTCTACTTTGTCGTATGTCTAATCATGCCACACGCCTTTGGTAAAGGATTTTAGACACTTGCTTTGATTTCAGATTTAGTTGCCCTCTTGGTGTAACCAGACAGTTCAGTGATGTAGAGACCTACCTATAGTTGCCCTCTTGGTGTAACCAGACAGTTCAGTGATGTAGAGACCTACTTATAGTTGCCCTCTTGGTGTAACCAGACAGTTCAGTGATGTAGAGACCTACCTATAGTTGCCCTCTTGGTGTAACCAGACAGTTCAGTGATGTAGAGACCTACCTATAGTTGCCCTCTTGGTGTAACCAGACAGTTCAGTGATGTAGAGACCTACCTATAGTTGCATGCTTATGTCCGCTGACATACCTCGCGTGACAATTTACTACGGTTCCTTTCTAGTGCCAGGTGGAGTACTGTCTTGCCTGTTATGGGTGTCATGTCAACAAGACTATGTAAGCTAAACTGAAGTCTAGAGTTTCATGTGCAGTCTTGTGTTGCTCAGTTACATGGGGGAGGGGCTAAAGATTGTGGAGGTGCCACTATATAGTGTGATATAAGGGAGTTCTAATCTGTGGGGTGTGGCTAGGGTTACAGGGTTTTTTTAGGTGGGATTGTTTATGCGGAGTGAATTATTTGTGAAGTTTTGTAAACTGTTACTGTTATAAGAAACTTTTCATAAACCCCAAACTCCTTGAGATGTATGTGCGATTTCACTGTGTGGTTACACAAGCACCATTCCCAAAAATGTGTGTGTGTGTGTGTGTGCATGCGTGTGTGTGTGTGTGTGTGTGTGTGTGTGTGGATATTTTGTTTTGAGCATTGTGTAGGGTACCTCATACCATCAATTTTCACAGAACTGAGTATGCTAGTGAGATTTGTATGGCTACAGGCAATGTCTTCCTGTGAATGAATAAGCACATATCAGACTTGACCCATAATTACAAGTGTCTGCATCAGCTAGAGGTTTTTTGTTTGTTTTTTGTTTGTTTTGTTTTATAACCCTACTACAAAGTTTTGTTTACCCTGCACTGTGGTGTAGATAAAACCTGAATTTTGCAGTTTATTTCAACACCTTTTAGCAGTCTATTTCAATCATATTTGCCTTCGGGACTATCTCCATGTTGTTCATTGTGGTGGCTGAAATCTTTAGTAGCAGAGTTTACTTCCGTGAGCTTCTATTCATATCCAGTTAGTTTATACTCACCCACACCACTTGCCACACACAGTTTACACCTGTAGTAGTAGTAGTAGTAGTGTGTGAGGCAGCAGTGATTACCATCTTGACTTAGTGCACTGTATATGTGCTCTAATCATGCATAGTGATATATTGTATTAAGGTGGTATTGTAGTACATAGCAGTATTAATGAAGTAGTAACGTAACATTCCAATTGTTCCATTCATTCGTGCAATGTTTGCACCACTTGACTGAGACTATTAATGCTCGTGTGTTATAGTCTGATTGATTAATGATGGGAGAGAGGGAAGGAAAGTGAGTGATAAGAAACCTGTGTACCCATCTAATACACTGACCTACAATTATTGATGGGTGCATATGAATGTATAGTATAGACTTGCATATATTATTTGTTAGACTAAGTGGGATTGTCACAAGAGATTGGTATGTTCGCTATTGCCTTTCATCGTCCTGCAGGTATTGAATATGTGAAGAGCCCTGTGCTTCTATTTCACGGCGAGCAGGACAGTATCACTCCTCCGAGCACAGTTCTCAAACTAGTTCAGAAGTGAGTTGGTCTTGTGCCTGAATGGGGGTCATAGTACAGTGGGGGTCATAGTACAGTGGGGGTCATAGTACAGATAATCCGTGTGTAGTCAGTCTATCAGTGCATTGTTGTAGCGGCAACTTTGGGCAAATATTGTCAACAGTTAGTGTTGGGTGGTGGTGATATGGGGAGGGGTTGAATTAATGCTTATGTCATAGTTGAGTTGGAAGGCTTACATTTCATGAGAAACCGAAACCTTACCCAGTAGCTTGCAGAATTGTAATCTCGATTGACCCTTGTACCATCAGCACCTGTTTGATTGACCCTTGTACCATCAGCACCTGTTTGATTGCACGTTTGGCAGATTGCAGTGCCCAGTGTCTCTGAAGATTGTGCAGGATGGCGACCACAGGTTGTCTCGGCTGCAAGACATCGAACTAATCACAAACGCCGTCTCCGAGTTACTGAGTCCTTCTTCCTCCCAGGGCGATCCCACGGACTCCACAGACCAAGAAGACTGAATTACACGGGGGCGGCAATAATCATGTGGGCGTGTTAATAAACTCTTTATAATTATATCACTCCTGACCAGATAGGTTTTTTTTTTATATCACAACTTATACAACTATTTATGTGTTTCAATAGAATTGTGGTCCAGATCTGGTGAAGTAATGCAGTGCATCACGTGTACTGTAATAGTATATAGTTAGCCAACAGAATAGCTACACGTATTCCCCAAAACTTTCCCACTAGTGTACATGTAATGGGGTTACAAAATGAACTGCTCATTGCTTTTCCTTAGCTCATTCTGACAATGGTGTTTAATTGTATCCATGGATGCACTAATTGACCGTGGCCCCTAATAGCGCCCCCTAATAGCGCTGGTATCAAGTGATGTGTTCTACCCACTCTCACACTATTCAAAATATTTGGTAAACTGTTTGCTCAAGCCACCAGACAGGTAAATACTTCAAGCTTAGGGGATTTGCATGATGACATCACATAACATCCTGCCACGCCCACCGATGGTATCACTGCACACCGTGTCCCATAGAAAATGTATTAGTTTTGCTGACCGCTTGGTCTATTTTTCGCTGTAGCACCAGCGCCAGGCTGCACAGAGCTTCCAAATTACAGGAATAGCTTTATTATGAAATTTACTAACTGCTGATAGCAAAAGTTTAGGATTTTCAGCCCTGGTTATTGGAATTCCTGGGAGTGAAATTTGGTGATGGTTATCTAACCACCCTACTTCTTCTTGGAACTCATCTTGAAAACTGAGACAGCTGGTTTTTCTCAGAATTCTATAGCCTGGTGGTGGCCTGCCTATTGTGCTGTGGATCTTCTTAGAAGTAACCTGATTGTGGTGAAGTTATCATCTCCATAAACTAGTCAGGTGACATAAATGCAACCACCTGTTTGACAGACTCAGACTCTGGCAGAAATACCATTATAAAAGCAAGTAGCTATAGTTGAACATCTTACTCTTAGTCAGCTTCATGTTGTGAAGTTGAGATAGATAAAAGGTATGTATTTGCTAGCAAATATTGGCAACTTAAAAGAAAGGTGAGCAAAATGGTATGTAACTAAACAACAGCCTCGTGATACTGTGACTTGTGACAAAGTAAAGAGGTCTAAGACATACTTCCTAAATTGAATATAATATAGATCCAGATAGTTGTCTTTGAGAATCAAGGTATAAACGAAAAACAAGAAAAAATATTTACCACTATTTTGCCAACTCCATTACTAGCTATCAGAAGTTTGAACATTGAATTAGCATTAACAGGTTTTTCTCTTAGTGCACTCAATTATTGGTCCACCAATTTGATTCACCATAGTATTTTATTATGATTATCATCATCATTATCACCCACAATAATACATTTTCTCACAAAGCGTGTGGGACTGTACATGTAGCTATCAGTAATAATGTCCTGTTTTTTGGTTTTTTTAACTAGAATTTATATGTCCCTTCGCCATTTTTTACCTCTTCAACAGGTAGCTAGCTAATGGCATTACTTAACTTCACAGTAGGTGGGTTATTTTAGGTGCACGGACATTCAATGTCCTGTAGAACTGGCATAACTATTGCTTTCATGTTTTACACTGTGGTTAAATGAATAACTGTAACTAAACACAATCAAAGAAAATGAATACTTATTGAACTAAGGGGAGAAAGATAATTAAAATAAACATAAAAACATACTCAATCTAAATAAAGTAAACTTGATCAGTAATAAGAGGCAGGCTTGCCAATTCTCCACTGCCACTGTAGCAATGCTTTTTGTTACAATATCCTCCACAAAGATATTCAAGAGTTCTTCCACATTGTGGAGCAAAACAGCTGATGATCAGTAAAAATACAAATCCTTTCTTTTTAGAAATTTATCATTTCTAGTTTATCGTTATGAAATGATCACCATGTTGTTCTTCCGTTATCTGCATTCAGGAACAAAGCAATCTCATTTTCTAACTTCTCTAGTAAGACTCGCCAATCCCTCCAGAAAAATTAGTATCTTCACCACAATCAGCTTCTAAGAAGCAGGCCACCACCAGGCTATAGAATTCTGGAAAAACCAGCTGTCTCAGTTTTCAAGACGAGTTCCAAGAAGAAGTAGGGTGGTTAGATAACCATCACCAAATTTCACTCTTAGGAATTCCAATAACCAGGGCTGAAAATCCTAAACTTTTGCTATCAGCAGTTAGTAAATTCCATAATAAAGCTATTCCTGTAATTTGGAAGCTCTGTGCAGCCTGGCGCTGGTGCTACAGCGAAAAATAGACCAAGCGGTCAGCAAAACTAATACATTTTCTATGGGACACGGTGTGCAGTGATGATACCATCGGTGGGCGTGGCAGGATGTTATGTGATGTCATCATATAAATCCCCCTATTGACAACACTGGCAAGATTAAACTATCTGTGGTAGTGTGTGAAAGCTTGTTCTTTCACTACTCCCCACCCCCACCAAATACAGCATACCACATGAAGTATGATGTTGAGGCTGATCCTGACCACAGCATTTAGCTCATACTCAGTCAATATGAATACTTACCTCATACTGTTGGGTATAAACACACACTCAAATGGAATCCACACCTCCCTGGCTGGCCCAAATTGACCTCCCCCCCAACATAACTTTCTAGATGGGACCCCCCCCCCCCTTACTATCTCTCACCAGAAACATTAATTTCAACATTAAGAATATTTGTCAATGGCAGATTAACCTCACAAACAAGATGGAAAAGATGTATTTCATGACTTTCAACTAAAGCATTCGTTCATCAAACAAGTCTCGGTTAATTCATCCTGCGCACCAATGCATTGATCAAGTTTTCTCTGTTGCCATGGTCACCACCCTCGATGAAGTGCCGGGTCTTCTGCCGGAACCCACCGCGAGGATTGCTCAATTTGAACGGCCACAAAAAGTTGTTGGCCTCCTTGAAGTTGGGGCCAACTGTGAAGATCTCGTGGATCAAATCTTCCATGCAGATGATTCCTTTCTTGCCAAGTGACTGAAAAAACAAAAAAACCATAATAACAATAACTAAATACAGCACGTGCCACAGTATGCACGAATTTGGGAAAGACACGTATGGCCAGAGAAACCACACCCACTAACAATATAGCATTGGAACTTGGCAGAAATAAAATGCTGCAGTCTATACCATCTACCCGTAATGGAACCCTCTCTCCCCACATTAACCACACCTCCTCAATGATGGAATTGTCAGTGAGCGGTATTCTTCTCCTGTCTACTTTGCCGTATCCTCTCTTGTAGACCATCTCGCGAACAGTTTTTAGGTTTGGATACCTAAACGACACCATGCCAAACTTGGATCAATACCTGGTGCTACACGTTTAGTTCCACCCCCTCCCCTCCTCCAACCTCAAAGAGCTAATAAGTAACTCACCCCCAGGCAATGTAAGGTTCTACCAGCTTCATCATCTGCAGCGATGCCTTGTTGAGTCTGATGAAAGTGGCGTTGTTGATTTGGCGAAGACGAAGAAGCTGAAGGATCTTGCGCACACGCGGACTCACTCCATTAATACTACAACAAAATTACAAAAAATAAGTGACACAATTACAACACCTCCATTCTAAATTGAATCTCAAAATACTTCCCAACCATGAAAAACAACAAAAACAAAAACAAACAGTAAGTAAAAGTATGGAAAAAACAACAAACAAATAATAATAATAATAATCAGGGAATAATTTACTTAATTTTATTTGTATAGCAACAAGTGCTACACATAAGTATGGTTGATTAGCAGTTGTTAATTTTTGTATAGCAATATTTTTTCTGTAATAAATATATATAAATTTAATCATAATCAAATAACTATGATGAAGTACGAATCACAAGTTAAGCATCTGATTCAGTATCCAGTGCAGAATGGCTTCGTTTGCGAGAACCATACGGTGCAGCATCTGGCCGACGAGGGGTGCTAAAGAATTTTTCCATTGCTGGCCTTGGATCAAAATTAGAAAATGCTGGTCCATCAATACTAATGCGCAGCAGATGATCGATGGTTACTTCATTTAAGCGAGACCTCCAATCAGTTTTTATTCGCTTCATTGCACTAAAGCCACGCTCCACTGTAGCATTGCTGACAGGAAATAGTAGCAGTATTTCAATTAAGTGAGCAAAATTCTCAAACTGTGATCTATAACGGGTGAGAAGTAAGGACCAAACATCAGGGTTGCCTTGAATGTTATGTCCGACATAGTGCTTGAATGCATTCCATTCGGTCAATACAGCATTGAGTGACACTCCGTTCATCTCCAAGAGGACTTTAAAATGGTTCACCAGTAACGACACTTCAGAATTACCATAAGTTTCAAAATCAGGTTTGCCAATTGGCCATAAAGGAACACTTAAGATATTAACTCCTTTCATTGCATCTAAATTTTGGAGGTCATCAAACCTATTCGCAACACATTCCAACATTTTGTCAATCAACAATGGTCGATTCCTATTGAATGCCTCCTGTATCTGCTGATTTACTCGTGATAACTGTGTTTTGCGGTACATAACTGCACTTCCAGATGAAGTTGAAACAGAAGCTAACACTGACAGCTCTGTTGAAATATCTGGTGAATCTTTCTTCAAACTAGTTAGAGTTGAGCGAAAAGATTTTAGCTTGGCTACTGCCAGAGGTAAATCAACTGCAGATTTTTGAATAGAACAAGAAAAAGAAGCTAGTGGATCAAGTAAAGCATCAAAAAAGAGCATATAAAGAACAAATTTGTAGCTGGTAAGTTTAGTTAAGTATCCTTTGAACTTTATCTTATCCACTGGCTTAACAGAAGATTCCCCAGATGCCATGGATTCCAGGTGAGTCACTATGACGTCATAACCCATCAAAAGGGACTTAATCGCACGTGACTTGTGTTGTGCCCATCTCGTACCAGTAGCTCTTTCTGGTTTCCTGATACGCTCTTCCATAATCTCAGCCACATTCCTTAACTCACGAAGCCTTTTTGGACTGTTTTCATACACAAAATGAAGATTAACAAGCATTGTGGAGACTTCATTTAAGAAAGTGTTAGAAAAAGCATCCTTTGCAGACAATTCAAGGCGATGATTCATGCAGTGTATGGCAACCAACCAAGGGACATCTTTCTTGATTAGTGCAGCCAGACCATGACGAACTCCCAAGTTAACAGCAGCTCCATCCACACAGATGCTAACAAGCTTCTTCATTAAGTCCACACCAAACGTTGCAAATGTCTCAACTAATAACTTCAGAATCCCTGGAGCTGTTGCATCCAAAACATCTTTCAATTGCAAAAAAAAACACTGTGCCTTACCTTCAGGTCCAACATACATGACATACACAAGCTCCTTCTCAACAACACTGCTGTCTGTTGAGCCATCTATCAACACTGCCAAGTAGTGGGACTGACGCACGGAGTCTAGAACTTTTTCTCTCATGCATTCACCAATAAGGACTGTAAACTCTCTGCACTTGTGTTCAGTAGTATATGCACTACCAAGAGAAACTCCATGTCTCTTCTCTAACTCCATAATAGCAGGATACTTAGTAAACGGAATTTCTTCCTTGGCTATCATATAAGCTATTTCCAAAAGCTTACACACATGAGCTCTTTCCTCCTGCTGTCCTGACGAAAATGCCCTTCCTAATGGAGTCGATTTATAAATGTCAGTAAGAGTAGCAGGCTTTCTCTCCAAGTTCACAGCCTTACTATGCATGTCAGAGAGCTGGTGTTTCTTAACGTTGTCTTTTTTCAGTGCAGTGCCAGTTATTCCATCAATAAATGAAGAACTAAAGTTTCTCAGAGCATGCAAACGTTCCTTGTGTTTAGAGCATAGTGCACAAAAAATTCGACCAACTTTTCCTCCAGCTTCATCATAACGTAGCCATTCTCCAACACTATCCAACTCCAGAATCCACTTCTTTACCGTACTCAAGTTTACAGACATACTACGCTCCACTCTCCAAAACCGTCTCCCCTCAGGCTGAAAATACGAGCGGGACAAAAGTACAGCTGCAATATCGATGCGCACGCGCAATATTTCACTCTGTCATTATTTCCATTGCTAGCGCACCAAGCCACCGAAACCGAGCGGGGGATATTAGGTCTTTACAGTTCTCGAGTCGGAGAAAACTGGTGCCCGCTATCGCAGAGATTATACGGAACTGTAAAAGTATCTCAGCTAAAATTATGCACTGGCCAACCGGTTTATATACAGGTAATTGACATTTGTCTCGCAGTTTTTTGCTAAACAAATCAAAAATTGAATCGCAGCACTGTAGTTTTGCTTCGCAAAATGCGATGCGAACCAGGATAAATTATTCCCTGATAATAATGATCAGTAAAGTATGAAAAACAAACAAACAAAAAACTATAGCTTAATTACTCCACTGCTAGTTTCTTTTAAAATGTCCAACACTTCTTCAAATTGTGACTGTCTAGTTCTGGTCCTTCAATAGCAATTCGTAATAGTTTGTCAAGTTTTCATCTAATAATCTGTTTCATAGTCACCATTTTCATGTGGCTGAACAGTTTTTGTGATCCTACAACCTCCCCCCCCCCAAGTGAAAAACCATGTATGAATCCGTTACAAATAGCAAGGTGATCAAACCATGCAGATGACCCAACACTGACCAGAGTGAAAAACCTGTATGAAACCCAGTGCACTATAATTAGAAGAATGGTTTATGCTGTGCTCACAGAGTACCAACTCAAGTATCATTAAAAGAGTTTTCTGAAAGTTATCAAAAAGCTCCAAAACAATACAAAACAAACAAAAAAAAACACCCTACATTAGTTGTCACATCAGACTTATTATAATGAGGGTAAAGTCATCAAGGTAGGTGCACCCTTTCTTATAGGTAAAAGGTCAACAAAGGTACTGTACCAGCATATTAACACCGGTTCGGTCACTAATGGGTTAGTCAAATCACAAAATTGCACACAAGGGCATCAAGGGATTTTTTTTTCTGAAAAGACAATTAACTCTAACTCCATTTAGCAATGTCACACCTGCTAAGGATGCACATATGGTACGGCTTAAATGCATAAGTTAGGTATAAACAAGATTGAGATCGTCTTCAATTTATCTCAACTTCATAAATACTACCAATTAAACATGGTACAACTACTAGCAAACATGCCACCTACTGTAGTCATCACTAAAATAACTCACCCCTTCAACCGAATCACCATGGCCAACTTTGACTCATCAGGGATGTAAAAGTTGTTGTGCTTCCTTGCCTCTCTCTTTAGTCTGATTTCTTCCCTTTCCTTCCTTCTGTACTCCATTACATACTGTTCTGCACGTTTGAAAATTGTCTTCCTCCTATCTTTACGAAGCTACACAGAACAAGACGCAGCGTGGTCCATTTAAAGCACACCAAATGTTTTCATTTTGCAAAGATTTCTTTGCTCAGTTCACTTACTTTTTGCGTGGCTTTTCTGGCAAACGCCCGAGCCTTTTTAACGTCATTCTTATTACGTCTCTTCTTCAGAAGCGTCTCCGGTACCGTAGGAATCTTCTTTTCTCTAATACACACGCATACAGCCGTTTCTTACCTCTAAAGCTCAGAAAACCGTATCACTGAACAGATTATAAAGGATTTGTAGACTTACTTATCCGCCATGGCCACGCTTTCAACCAGCCAAAAGAGAAATAGCCTGGTCGCGCATGCGGTATTAATAGGGGGAGGGGCGGAGTAGTATGTAGCATCATCACACACACACACTGTAGTCGTCTCGGTATTAGCCACTCCCATCTTTTTCTGCAGCTATTTAGTTGGCCTGGTTTTTGTTGACACTTAACCAAACTTTGACTCCATGGCTTCCACAACTGCAAGACAGATTGTGACGAAATCTTCTCCGTCTCCTGCTACTTTAGCGGAAAAGAGTTCTTGGACTCCAAAAAATCACGCACCAACTAACGAAAAGGTAACCTGGAGCTAGCTATAGCTATAGCTATAATTTCACACAATAGTTTATAAAAATTCCAACTTGATTTGTTTACATGGATTAATTTTTATTATAAGAGGAGCTTTGGTGGTAAAGAAACCACTTGTTATGGTAACAGGTTTACATGAAAATACACACGAGGTGACAAGTCTTTCAGTTTGTTTTGTTCAGGGAAATGGGAAGAAGGCACTGTGTACACACATATACCAGAAATACAAGCTATGCCCTATTGTTTAAAGCACCCACGTCGCTTACTAGCTATACTCCCTGATGGTCAACAATACGACTTTCTCCACATGACATTGAATTTGCTACAAGTACTAACAGAGAGCTAGAATGAAGTATAATAGGGTTTTGGTTCCATGGTTTTGGTTCCATGATTTCTAATATAAAAGGGTATAATTTAGAATTAGCCTATTATATCTATATTGAAAAAACTTATAACTCTGTTTTCTTAAATTGCATGATCTCACTCCTCCCATAATATATCTTTTAATTAATCTGAGGGCTTTTAGCTCCTCAAAACTGTAATAAAGGAATTTAATTACTTATCCGGAAGTTGAAACTGTGACTGATGGAAAACATTGTTAGCAAGAAGGTCTCATACTTCACATTTCTCTAACCTGTTTTTACAGATCTATGAAGAAAGAATGACACTTATTAAAAAATGGGTGAGATTCATATAACAATATAAATACAATGAAATTAACACATAGTTACTTATAATAATGTTATAATGAAGAAAAAAACGTACTTTTTTATAACATAAATTACTGCAAAAATAGTATTTTAAGCAATATCTACTTATTTCTTAAACCAAATACTCACTTTATACATATTCCTGTTCATGATTTAGTATTCAGCTTGGACTGGTCCACAGAAATGGGCACTTTTAGAATTCATCCTCTTCCAGCTAAATGATGCCCAATTGTCTTTATTGCACACATTGCTCCACCCTCCTCCGAAGCCAAAGCCGGCCATTGACTTCACTCGCTGCCTTCCTAAAGTTCTCTGTCTCAAGATATTATCCTATTTGGACCCCCAGAGTCTTTGCCGAGCTGCACAAGTAAGTAAATCACCTGTAAAGGCTAAGTACGATGAGGTGTGCTGCAATTATCTATCAAGTCAAAACAATGATGGTGATTGATAGATAAAAAATAAGGTGGGAAGGGGGAGCATATATTAACAATATATAGTTTATGTGTTACTTTAGTATACAGTAATTGTAAAATTGACTTCAATAGCTAGCTAGCTAGCTACTGACAATCTCTAGTTGGATTCAAGAATTGGTATCTTTATAAAACATGACCCCAAGTAGCTATTGCATGGGACTTAGATATAGTAGTAAACAAACATCCTAGAATTTGGTAAGATAGTATTCATGTAGTGAAATCAAAGACTGTGTAGATAACTGATGAAATATTTATTCTAACTCAAAAAATTAAAACTTTCAATATTAAGCTAACTAATATATTGTAGGTGTGCTGGTATTGGAAGTATTTGGCGGAGGCCAATGAAATATGGCAGGAGAAGTGTCTTAGACGAGATTGGTTTCTTCCCTCTCCTCCACTTCACAGAGACTATACTTTATGGAAGAGGCACTACATAGAGTGTCTGTGCCAGCTCTATTGGAACCCTCCACAAGTAAGTGCTTCACTACCAACCTTAAAAAAAATGGAGGCTTATAGTCACAAAAGTATTATAACTATACAATTTATATTGTATAGCCTCCCAGTAGTGATGATGAAGATGTCAAACCTGAAGAAGGGAGAAACAATGATTTAGACTCCTCTAAACTGAGAAAAAAGAAGCACACTCGAAGACACACAATACCTATTGGAGCCCGAAAGCCATGGAAGGATCCTGATCCCAAACCATCTGAAATCCATTACCAGTTCTCTAGTTCTTTAATGGGCCTGTATTCAAGGTCTGTAATTATAAAATAAAGATTACATGTAAAGACTTGTTAGGCCGTTTTTAGGGTGGATATAAATGCTGTAACTTTGCTGTTTTTTTGTTGTTGCCTAATGCAATTGTATCATAGCAGGCTAGATATTTTGGGCTAGATTTTTAGGGACCTACTAAAAGATGACACAACTTTATGCCATTTAATAGTATTTAAATACGCTTCAACGTGTACCTTTAAATAGCAAATACATTTTAAGCTAGAGTGATTTTACTTTAATGTGCTATAGTTCAGTAGCTACAAACTAGAGGTGAGGAACCACATAGAACTACTTGGGCTATAATAAATATAGCTGACCTGTTCATTCACTTTTTGTGCTTATACACAAAGCAAAAAAAAAAACACAATCAATTGTTGTTGTCTTTCTCATAATAGTAACATAAAGTATGTCATGAACTTGTGTTTAGTATTACTGGTGTGTGAGCGAGACACCATCGCGTGTAAAACAATCAAAAATTGGGGATATTTTTTTTTAGTAAGTGTATGTTTGGACGTATGCATGTCATTTGTACTTTGACCCACGAATTTTTGTGTTCACCTGATGATCACCCTGTCCCATATACCACTAAACAGAGCCCTTTGGGGCTTACCGACTAATCTGTATCATCCAATGAAATTTAATTATTTACCCCTTTGAATTAGGTTGTCTCTGTTAAGTATAAAGTGCAAGATTCAGTTAGCTAGGTCTTATAAACTTACCTGAGTTCATTTTCTATTCGAATTAGTGGCAGTGGTTAGTCATCTGGTTTAATGTGTCATTTATCATAGTTATATGTCATACGAAACAGTATTGTTCTTACTTGAAAAGCCATTGTCCTATAATCAAGTCTCAAGCATTATTATTATTAACTAATATAAATATTTCAATGTTTGGTTTGTGTGTGTGCATTATTATAGATAGTCATTGTTGTTGTTACTGTTACCTTTTAGTTGTTACTTGTTTAAAAATTATTTTCCAGTGTTCCAAGCTAAACCTGTTTGGTATAACAGAAATTGAATTGGGGGGGGGGGGAGAAGAGAGAGTTGTGGGCAAAACTATAATGTTCACACGGTTTTTATTGACATGACATTTTTTCATACTGAAAAAAAATAGAATATACGATAGGTAGATCTAACACAAGAACGGTACCATAGAGAGGGGGGAGGGATTTGAAGATGGTAGCGAGGAGGAAAGCAAAAAAAAAAGAAAAGAAAAAAAAAAAAGGAAATAGGAAAAACAAAAAAAAAAAGAAAAGGAAGACAAAAAAACCCACCACTCCCCTCCCCCCACTCCCCTCCCCCCACTCCCCTCCCCCCACTCCCCTCCCCCCACTCCCTTTCTGTACTGCTAGCCACATCATATGATATAAGAATCCCAAGAAAAAAAGATGTGCATACTCTTCCTACAGTGAAGGGTTTCCTTCATCACTCTAAAATAACAAAGAGTGATCACTGAATTTACTTAGACTACTATCAATGCATGAATGCACGGACTTCCAACATGATAATCATCACAGAATACATGTATGTCAAAACTGACACAAAGGCTAATGATATACACACTAACCATAACCTTCAGCAGGGGCGGATCCAACACTAGTGACAGGGAAGGGGCCCAAATATATACTTATGAACCTGTAAATTATATTGCCCAATTATTGGTAAATTAACCATTATAATTTCTAAAACACTTGGTTGAAAGAGAGCTCACCCCTCCCCCTTCCAGTCCCCTGCTTTAGTGTGCATATACCTGAGAATCAATATAGTCAAATTTTGGCCATTGATGTCCCTTTAATTCACTCTGTGATCACATGATCTAAGTCACTCTTACAACAAGTCATGCTTTTGTTGTAATCCTGATTCCATGCCTTATTAACCCTCAGGGCGCATGCGCAAGAGGGTTACATTACTCAGTTTGTCTGTCAGTCAGTCATTCTGTCACACAATGAAAAAGCGGATCTCGAAGATGGTAGCCTCCTGAAGATTAAAACAAGCCACTGGACAATTTAAGTCCCTTTAATGTGCCAGAATTTTCATTTTCAACTTCTTTTTTTGTTTGTTATTTTTGGCCATACAGTCGTAAGCAATTCTTGGTAATGCCTACTATTGTTGCGCCATACTCATGTGAACAAATAATTTCTTACTACCCGTGGTAGTTTTGCTTCATAGTCTCGGTGGTTAACCAGTTGAAGCAGCTCCCCATTGAAACTACCTGGTAGGTGAGTGTCCCTTGCATATGTTTTCTTATGAAAACAGCATTTATGTCTACTGTTTCACTGCAAGAGCTATATACGTGTATTGACTTACACAAGCCACGTATTGACTTGCATGAGCTACATAACAACATATTGATACTACACCAAATAAATTATTCTTTGGGTCTTTGTAATAGCTAGCTAGCTACTTTATAGTAACACTGAGGGTTCACACCTACAGCAATACATTTGTATACAGTTAGATCACTTTTCTCTTCAATCACAATTTCTTTCCTGCTCAAAATGTTACTACAACAATAATGTAATAATTATAATAAGATTAAACAGGCAATAAAAATATGGATACGATTAGAAATGAGATCACTGCATATTATAATAAAATAATTTTCTTTCTGTCTTAAAAGACTAATTTTACATGCCTTTGGTCCTATGTGATTTGACCCAAAAGCTATAGTAGAAAATGAACAACATATCTCGTAGTTTAAAGTTAGCTCCATTTAAAAATTAAATTTTACGATCTCTTAAACTATGTAGCTACCGAAAATAATATATTATTCCATATTTTTCAGATATCCACCTCTCAGAATGACTAATTATGTGAAAGACAGTGAAAGGACTGGGCCACCAGAACCACTAATTGAGCCGCAAATTAAGCCATCATCTCCTCCCCCAGCTAATCAGCCACATCTTTCAGCCCCCAGTTCCCTACTACATCCCACTCTCCTGGAAAAAATGAGGCTAGACTCACCGACAATAGCTCACATGCGCCTCTCTACTCGAAACCAACGGCAATCTCCTCATGAAATGAATCAGACATTGTATAAACTCCAAAGTGATGCTCCTTTCCCAAAGCTTCCTCCATATTTTGTTCACAAAGAAGGCAGTGGTGACGGCAATGGAGATTTTGAAACCGCGGAAAGCTGTGCTTCTGAACCTCGCATCAGAAGACGTAATAACGTAAAGATATTCGACAGAAGACTGAAGTTAGAGGAGTCTGATGATGAATCGAATTCCAGAAACAGTAGTACTAGACAGTCAGTTCAGTGTACAAAGAACAAGAGCAGTAAGTGTTTTAAGAATATAATTACTAAATTTAATAGTTTACATCCTGTAATTTTAGTGCTACCTCAAGATGGCTTGGCTCGTCAAGCATGGATATTTCCCCAAGATGAAGATACTTAGCCTTTGTGTGTGAACAATTGTATTGTATGGTACTACAAGAGTCCGGGAAAACTCATTCTGTAATTATTCATTTCACCAATATTCAGATCTTAACATGTCATCGTCAGCAAGATAGTTCATACATAATGTGTCAATTTTTAAGTTTTATTGTCACTTTTTTCGTATTTTTGGAGTTTCAGTGACTAAGTCCCAATAAATGTACATGCAATGCAACTTATCAAAAGTATGATCATAACAGCATTCCAACTGGGAGTTGGCCACAATAGTATCTATTTACCATATCAATTCGAGTTGTTTTTTAAATAATCTATTCTAGTCTATAAACCAGCACTAATGTTTTAACACTTTATGATTCAAAGGTTCAATAGAAGAGATAGAGCATTCTGCTCAAGAGGGAGCAGACTGCGGCAAGTACTTATTAAAATAATTAATGGCAAACATTTGATCATTACTAAGAATTTCTTCCCTTCTTCTGAATCTGTAGAATTTCGAAATGAGGGCTTGGATGAACAGTGTCACCAATGTGAAACCAGCAAGGGATGCATAAAACCACACCCCACAGATCACATGTGCGTTCTTCATCGGTTTATTCAGACCATCTACAGTGAGTTCAGAGATTAAGTAGGAAGCACCTATTTGTAGCCACACCATGCCCATCAATATCCCTTTCATGGAGTATGGAGATTGCGAACACGATAGCTCCATGGCACTGACAAGGCTCAGATAAATAATAAATGATGAGATTATTTGAGTGCCCACTAACCATCTATAGTCGAACTGAACTGATTCTTGCTGTTCGCTCAGTTCGTTATAGCTGAGCTCTCCTTTGTGACTCAGAAAGCAAGTGGCATTACGACTATCAGGGGCATAAAGTGCTGAAACTTTTAATGACAGTAAACACGTGTAATAAACAAACACTAGGATGGTCACAATGATAAGCTTGTGTAATATTCCCACTCTGTAAAAGCATGTCAGCTTAATGAGCAACGGATAGATAGCAAACTCGAATATTGGAACGAGGACAAGGATGGCAGCGAATTGCGAGTACGCCACGAGTGTACTTTGGTAGCAATTGCTCATGTAATGTTTGGTTGATGAGCCATTGCAGCTGCTGATGAAATTGCTTTCCTGGTATGAACGCATTTCCACTTGGTAAGAGTGAAACATGAGGAAGATTAGTATAGAGAGGGGAGTGGAGACTGCAGTAACTGCTACGAATCTGAAAAAAGTTTTCACGTCTTCTACTTGCTCGTTGGTGAACGGCCCTCCATATTGGACCTTACCCACGTCCATCCTTGAGATCGGCTTGTCGTCCCAGTAGGTGAAGGCACTTCTTAATCTTGGATGCTTGTTATTAATGGCATATCTAATCACTTGGAAGATAAGCTTCAATGGATTGTGAAGCACAGGCTCTTTTACTAACCATGAGTTAAACGAGTTAAATGTGAAATCAGAAGCAATCACCATTGTGCATAGAAAAGGAAGGAGAATAAAAGCAGTAACTTTGTTGAACATTTTGCAAAAGCAGCCCTCCGTTAGCGGAACTACTGTGTTCGCTAGAGAGAAATTCCACACATACCAGCTCAAATAGGACTGAATATCGGAGGATGAAGCGTGAACTAATTGATCAATCCCGAGTTGGACTGCATTAGCCATCGCTCCGGCAGTTCCGACGATCACCAAGCCGCTGAACACGTACAACAGTGTTGTAAAGACCCACGAATGCCAGGTGTAAGTCAGCAGCACCAGCACTAAATTGAGGGCTACCAGCGAGAAGAAAAGGACCCAGTTACTGTAGCGAACTATCCTGTATCTTCCTACAAACACGTCGGACAAACAGCCCGCTATCGGGAGTGCCAGTCCAAGAACCTTCATTTTGCTCGTATATAAATCGTCGTCTCTAAACTGAAAACCCGACAAGTACACCATGATGACGAAGAATGTAAATGACCATAGCTGGACAAGCATTGCACCCTTACTCCGGACGCCTCTGATCTTGTAACATGACCCTTTCATTTTAATAGCGCATATAGAACTCTGTCGGTATGAGCGGAGAAATGAATTGTATATGAACTGTTTAGTGGAATGCAAAGGAAATAAGTTAGTGTGCTGAGGCTTATGTTGCACGTGCGTTTGGGATGCTATTTGCTCACACACACTTTACACACAGTCGGAACAAAAGGAAAAATAATAATAGTAATATAAATAATAATAATAATAATAATAATAATAATAATAATAATAATAATAATAATAAATAATAATAATAATAATAATAATAATAATAATAATAATAATAATAATTTTTTATTACTTCATAATTTCTTTCTCAGCCTTCTTTTACTCATTAGATGTATTCTCTCTTTCACAGGCTTTCTTTAAACAATACAGAATTAAAAATATTTAGTTGCCACCGGAATCGAACCCAGGATTACTTGCATAATGCACAAGCATTCTGCCACTGATCTACAACAGCCAGCTGGCAAACAAACACTCCAATTCTGTATTAATACTGTTAAGAGGTACTGCTATGCTACAGTCTCACTCTCAACAGACCAACGAAAATTCTCTCTCTTTTTTTTTTCAAAGATTCTTTTTATTTGTTGAATTTTTTTTACTCCACTGATTAAAAAAAAAAAAGCCTGTGAAAGAGAGAGAATACATCTAATGAGTAAAAGAAGGCTGAGAAAGAAAACAAATAGTTGGTCTGTTGAGAGTGTATTGTTAAAAAAAAAAAAGCCTGTGAAAGAGAGACTACATCTAATAATAATAATAATAATAATAATAATAATAATAATAATAATAATAATAATAATAATAATAATAATAATAATAATAATAATAATAACAATAATAATAATAATAATAATAATAGTAATAATAATAATAATAATTACCTGAATGAATCAATGAGTGCATGAATGGAAGGAAAATGAATTTTATGAGTCCAAACTCTAACACTGATGCCAGAATTGGCATCAATGCTGCATGTACAATAATAATCCATTGGCAATTGAACGTGTGCAAGAGTATCATCTGATGCAACAATGGGAACTTTGTCTTGTAGGTTTACCTGTTAAAAACAACAACAACAATAACAGCTGGGTTTGTAATTGCTACGCAGTGGGTTCCTGTTACCGTTTGAATAGAATGTGTTGCTATGATACAAATTCAATGTTTTGTACCTTCTATTTCAAAACAAATTCACTTTAGCTATAGGACAACAAAGTGGATCAAGGAAAATGGTGTTGTACAAACTTTCTGTGAAGTCAAAGACTTCATTAATCATCTGGTATTAATGTAGCTAGGCTACTGGAGCGCACCAGTGTCGGTTCTTTTCACAGAAGTTCATATTTTGAAATCATTAATATCTCGGCTTTGTCAGCCTTCTAGATGACATGAACTACAGACTAAGAGTGGATGTGACTTGACTATATAGAAAAGAACATAAGGTGTTAACAGGTGTTGACTATCTGTTTCCATGAAAACTTGTGCAGGCTTTTGCAGGCTATGCCAGCTCAAGCTGCCTTTGTTCTGGTGGGTATGTATGTTTAGATGAATTATGATCAGATGAGACTGAAAAGCAATTAAAAGAGACATAAAGAAACATAATGAGATAAGTGAGTAATTATTTTTCCACGGGGGCTTTGAGCGCGAAGAGGCCCCGTGGAAAAACTACCCTCGGAAGGCCCGAGGGTGCCATGATTAAGTTTTTGATAGTGAATTGAGAGTTGACGAGAAGTTTAGAGTTCTCTTCCTCTGCTCCTCAGTGGGTAGTCATGGGTCTGTGCTCTGACGAGGAGATCTCCGGTGTTGGGTTGGTCTTCTCCTTGTAACCATGGGTCGAAAGGGTAGGTCCTCATCAGTCAACGCATTCCTTAGATCCATACATGAGATGGCTTGATGGTTACGTAGGTGTTCCTCTCTATCCTGATAGGCAAGTTGACCATGATTAAGGGTCATCGAGTTCTGGCAGACTAAATGCTCCAGTGGTGTGGATAGTTACTACTGTATATATTATAGCTATTAATATCGCTGAAAAATTAGACATTTCTATTTGATATTATATAAAGTACTGTGAATCGTGGAAAATTTGAGCAAATTACTGTGATTCTATGCCATAGCTACCTAAACATTGAAAGCAAAACAATAGGAATTCCTGCTTGCTTAAAGAGTTTATTCTGAATTTCACTGCAGTACCAGAGTTATATGCAGCTACAATGAATTTTAGAAGTCAATATTTCTCTTGGCAAGTAAGAAAAATTAATAACAAAGGAGCACTATTAGTCTTGCTTTGGAATTTCATAGCTTGCACCATAATGAGCTATCCTTCTTCCACCAGAAGAGGAGACATTTTTGCTATAGTAGGTCTCTTTCTGTGTGGATTGAGCTTACCAGTCGTAGCTTATCTATCAGATGTGCACTTTGGTCGCTACAAAGTCATCTTCTACAGCAAATGGCTTTCATTTGTCTCTCTCATTTCCATCAATGTCATGCTGCTAATTCAACATTATGCTGGAGATTCAAAGGCTGTAGCCATGGTGATTGATGTTTTGGCTACAATTAGGTCAGTAGGACTCTTAGGAATTGTGGCCAACACAATGCAGTTTGGAATTGACCAACTTGTGGATGCCACTCCTACCAATATTACGGCTTACATAAGCTGGTATGTGTGGACTTTCTATATTGCCAGCTTCTTTAATGCATTAACCCAAACGTGCTTCTATGGAGACTATAACTCCTCTACTTCATATATCCTGCTTCCCGTTTTGGTAGCCATTTCATTAATCTCCGATTTTTTATTGAAAAAATGGCTGATTGTAGAACCAATATCCAGTAATCCATTTAAACTCATATACGAGGTTCTGAAATATGCCATGAAGAACAAGCATCCTCAGAGGAGGAGTGCATTTACTTACTGGGAAGATAAACCTTACTCAAGACTGGATCTAGGAAAAGCCAAATATGGAGGTCCTTTCACTACTGAGCAGGTGGAAAATGTGAAGACATTCTTTCGGATTATTCCTATCATGATTCTATCCTGTATTTTGTCTGGGCAGGAATATATTATTTCAATTGCTTACAAAAATACCAATATAGATGATATTCATGATAAAGCGTCACTCCCAAATTATTTCTCAAACTGCTTCAAAGAGACGGCTTTTTTATTCTCCAAATTTGAAATGATGTGTGTTTTTATACCCATTTTGGAATTGATCATTTATCCAATTGTGTTGAAGGTCAAGTGTTCCTACTACAGTCCCCAAATTCTACACAAATTATTACTGGGAGCTTTTCTTGTGTTGGGATCTGAGCTTGTCCTCCTGTCTCTGCAGACAGTAAGTACTTTGAATCAAATTAACACAAACCAAACGTGCCATTTCGATCCTAATGACTGGGAATTAATTGAAGGGAAGTTTCATGGAAAGCACATGGTGTTGTATGTACTACAATTCATTACAGGGCTGGCTGACTACCTTCTATTTACAAGTACATTTGAATTCGTTTCCGCACAAGGCCCATACATCATGAAAGGAGTACTAAATGGCATAGTCTTTTTCCTGGCTTCCACCTCCATTGCTCTGTCCTATGGAATATCGGATGTGTTCCAGATGCTCACTAAGTTGTCAGACAGGAAGTGTGGCATATGGTACTATCTGGCCAGCGTATGTTGCACTGGAGCAGTAACTGGCTGTTTAATCCTCATCGTCAAGTGCTACATTCACCGAAAGAGAGATGAAGTGCTGAGCAATGACCAAATGTTTGCTATTGACTACTTCAACAAATATCTTACCAATAAGAGATCCACTATGAACACTACTCAATAATAGAAAACAATCACTTCCTTTGTGTTCACTATAAGCATGCCTTAGATACATAATATGACCTTCTGTCAGAGCTACTCCAATAATACCCAAGTTATTTTACAAGTATAAGTTTTCTGTAGTTCACCAGTCAAAATATACAGATATGCTGAGGATACTTGCACAGTTTTTACGGTCATCTTCAATACAACAATTTCTGCATAATTAGTATATCTAGAATTGATGAAGCCAACTAATCATCCAGAAGTAATAACCTGTGCAGTTTGTATCTTACTGTTCTTATGGAGAATGTTAAGTCTGTGAAATTCAATAATAGTTTATTAATGTTGTTTTGTTAACTGACAGAAAATTCCAACATTATACATAATATAACAGCAGAAAGTTATTTAAAAAGTTGAGAGCTTGGGTGAAGGAAACAATAGAGAGGAGTTTTTGGAAAGGTTTTTTTGTTGTTTTTTTGTATAAAAGCGATGTGCTTTGCTCAGGTTTATTCAGGTAAGCAAGGTACAGTTTTACTCCATTTACTTATACCATTTTTGCCTGCCTTGCATTGGTTTCTTGTATTTAGATAATACCATGATTTCCTCTGTTACCAATCCTCCTTGGACTTCTTGTTGTTTCCCACCCCCCTCCCCCCAAGTAACTTTATCCACATTGAAAAAAAATACAATAATTTTCCGAGAAATTTGCTCTCCCTTACATCATAGGCAGAGGAACCAAGAGGGCAAAGTGGCCATGGCCCCAAGATTTTTAAGCTAATAATTTTGACACTCCCAGGTTTCATTCAGGTAAAACCATTAAATGAGTGATTCTTTATATCTATTGGTACAAATAGCTAATGTGTAAACATGAAAATCACTTACACAAGAGGCTAAGTTAGTCATTCAAAGTTTTGTATTTGCTTTAAGCTGAATGTTGTACAAACAGCAATCCAACTTCAGGCTAATCAAACTGCTGTAAGCAGCTGTTCTAATGGACAAACAGCTTTTGTTATGGAACCAAATTTGAATAATTTGATGCTCACAAAAGATGAACTCAATGTTTATCAAATAACACAGAATTTGTTGGACTAAATGAAATATTACTCAACTTGTTTGTGACGAATTTTGACTATGTTCAGATATATCTGGGGGGGGGGGGGGGGGGTTGATTGCTCCCCATATGTTCCTCTGCCTATGTATATATATATATATATATATTTGTGTCAATTCTGCTCTGACTTGGTACATGGACAATTGCAAATAACCAATGCTACCTTAAGAAATAGCCTACTATATTACAGAGCTAGCTTCTTAGCAAATGATCACATGATATAAAGATAAAAAAATTACATCTGGTCAATAAAACAACTGCATGTATGTTTTTCAAATTAAATTTGCTTAAAGTTTGTCTTGTGAACTATTTTGCAATTAGTGTCCAAATCCCCACAAATAATATGGCAACTTATTTTAAAACAATAATAGTTACTGACAAAGAAGATCCACAGTTTTTAACTGACCACCTTCAGACTTGAGACGCGGCGGAAGATATTTTGTAAAATAATTGACAGCAAAGATTTGATTGTTGCTTAAAGTCTCATCTCTCTTCCTATACGTGTAGCACTTACTGGTTACAGCTAGGAGGAACATGATGAGGACTGTGTAAATAGTGTTGGCAAAGTAGTACCATATGCCACAATTCTTGCCTGTGATGACCTCCAGCTTCTGGAACAGTTTAATGGCCGAGTAGGATAAAGAAATGGAGAGGATGGCCAGGGTGAATATCAGTCCGATGAGAAGACCCTTCATAGAATATGGCGATTGGGCACAGACAAATTCTAGTGTGCCCGTGAACAGAATATACGTGGCCACTCCAGATGTCACCTGTGACACAAGCAAGACGTAAGAATGGTGGCCATAATCACCACCTATCAGATCCCAGTTGTTCGGATTGAAATGACAAGTGCCATTGCCTCCTTGAGACTGGCCATTATGGACACTCATCAAAGTGACCCCACTTTCCAGAGCAAGCAGGCTTAGGTCTGACAATAGAACAAGAAATGTCCCAAATGACAGCTTTCGGAGTATCCCAATATTAGAGCACAACCTGCATTTTAACAACAGCGGGTAGATCAGGAATTCTAATACAGGTACAAATATAAAAATAATTTCTGCTTGTGCATGTTCAAAAAGGGAGGCTTTGAAGCAGCCAGCAAGGTCGCTGCAGCTGTTGGTTCCATGCTTTTTGAACTGCCTAATTTTGTAAGGAATGGAAATCGTATACACCTCTCCGGCTAACAAACAAAAGAATAAAATTGTGGGAAGAAGTTTGAAAAACGTTTTTACATCTTCTACTTGCTCTGTACTGAAGGGCCCTCCATATTTAGTCTTTCCTAAGTCTATTCTTGAGTACGGTTGGTCTTCACAGTAAGTGAAGGCACTTCGAAGGTGAGGGTACTTGTGCTTTACTGCATATTTCAGAACTTGGTAGATGAGCTTAAAAGGGTTGCTGGATAGAGGCTCCACAATAAGCCATTTCTTCAAGGTGAAGTCAAACATGATTGCTATGGCAAAGAAAAGAGGAAGAAGAAAAAAAGATGTGGCAGAGTTGTATAGCCTGCAGAAGCACTGTTGAGAGATTGCATTGATCACGCTGGCAGAATAGGCAGTCCACACATACCAACTGATGTACGAAGTGATGTTGGCAGAAGACGAGTCCACAAGCTGGTCAATCCCAAACTGTGCAGTGTTAGCCAGTAACCCAACAATGCCTAAAGATCTGACAGCTGCAAAAATGTACTTGACAATCTCTAGTGAACGGGACTTGGTTGCATACTGTCCTATAAGAATCACCACGTTAGAAAGAACGAGGGAGACAAATATAATCCACATGCTGTAGCGGATGACTTTGTACCGCCCAATGCAGATATCCGATAGGTAGCCCACCATAGTGAAAGTGAGTCCAAAGATAAAGTACAGCAACAAGGCAAACACATCATGTACCAAGTCTGTTGGATATGTTACGAGAAGGAAACCCACAAAATTCCAACCCAACACTATCAAGGCACCATAACTCTGGACCCATCTTGTGATAAACGGAGAGCAGCAACGTTTAGAGGAGCGACAGCTCATATTAAAAGAAATTGAATCTATTGTGTATGTTCTCAATAACTTAAATACAGTTGAGCAGTTTCTGCTGATCTGGCATGTTTACTTTCAGTGTGCATCGCTCACGAATGCTTTGTTATTAAAAAGTTCTGAAAATGAAGCAAACATCAGTAGCTAGCAAAGAGCCAGATAAGAGAGTGCAAGCACACAACAAAGCTAAGATAATAGAATAGATTGTTGTGAGTCATCATCAGGTTTGTTTACTGCTGCAAGTGACAATTATTCCATGGTGTTATTCGCACTATTTCTCAAATTTATCCCAATTCAATGGCAAATATATATTCCCTAGCCATATTCACAATCGAGCACATAGGCCAGTATCCTAAATAGAAACCAATAATAGCCATATTATCATGAACCACACCATCTAACTGTGTAATGAAATGAGATTGACAAATTGCTACAACTCGTACTGTTTGTCTCTGATTCTAAGTGTTTGTATTGAGATGACGCAGTGCATGTGACCTATTAATAAACAATAGCACACATCAACAAGCAACTTGATGCAATGTAGTGCTTGCTTATTTAATATTGCCAAACATAACTTTCAATGTTGGTTATGTGAGGATCAAGGAATTCTAACTTTTAGAGTGGCATGCAAGACTTCTGAGCTATTTCTGTTGTCCTTTCATTACTTATGAGCTCTATCAAAAAAGCAACTTGTAATTGAGTTAGAAGAAAGGGAAAAAAAAAAAAAAGAAGAAAAAAATATATAAAATTGAAGGAGATTAGATATAATAAACAATGAAATAAATCAGCTAAGGCCCTGAAGTAATTTTAGGCTAATAGCTGTCATGCTATATTTTAGACTATTGAAACATACTGGACTAGCTAGATTGCTCTCACTTTGGCAACTGTACTTTAAGTCTCAGCTGTATACTGTTACTGCATAAATATTCCCACTCCCATAATTGCTAGGCAACAAGTCATTTTGTAAAGGGTGATATGCAGCTGTTATTCTACACAGTGCATATCTACTGTGTGATGTGAAGTCTTTCATACTTACTCCCGGCTCGACTGGTGAGTGTTGCACATTTTCACACCTGAGTCACTCTTAATATTATTTTTATAAAAGAAAATTTATTAAAGAATATACTGATCTTATACATATATATATAATTATAAATTTTGTTAAGAAGTAACAGAATTTAAGTAATTTTTCACACACATGCTAACAATGTCGCTAATGCCAATGGCTTTTGTTTATTTGTTTTGCTGACATCCACAGACAGCAAGGGGTCTTCGTGCCAGGTACTTACTGAAGTAATTCACAGCAAACATTTGATCGTTCCTTAGTATATCGTCTCTCTTTCTCAGCTTGTAACATTTCAGAGTGACAAATTGAATGCATATCAGTATAGTTGTCATACTAAGTACTGCAATGTACAGCCATACCACACATTTTTTTCCTAATGACTTGATCGATGCCTGCAAAACATGGATGAGCTCGGTAAAAAAGGATAATGATGCTCCATTAGCAGTCCAAAAAATGCCGACAAGAAGCCCCTTCATGGAATAAGGTGACTGCGCACAAACAAATTCCAAGAAACTTGATCCAAGAATATAGACAGCCATTCCCAGCACAGGTTGAAATAATACAAGCCACTTGTAATCCAATTTTATATCTTCAATTTGGTTCTCGTAAAATATACAGGTGAAGTTTTGTGGGTATGTGTTTATGGATACACTGGCCATTTCGAATGAAACCAATAGAACTTCGTAAGCTATAAGCAGAAAAGTTCCAAAAATTATCTTATGCTTTATTCTCAGTTTTGTGGTGCAATAACAGTTCCTCATGAAGGGGTAAAGCAAAAATTCAATAAAGGGTATCACAAAAACCATCAAAGTAGGAGTCGAATATTGAATGATGGATTGTTGGAAACAACGAGATAGGTATTCAGTTACAGAAGTGTCAGAGCAGTCTGGTAGGAATCCCATTCTGTAAAATCCTTTGAAATCACGAAACCAAAAATACATCAAAAATATGATACCAGCATAAGGAACAGCAGCTAAAATAACACCACTTAGTCGAAAGAAAGTCTTGACATCCTCCACTTGTTCCGTAGTGAAGGGTCCTCCATATTTGGTTTTTCCAAGGTCTAGCCTGGATATTGGTTCCTCTTCCCAGTATGTGAAAGCACTCCTGAGGCGTGGGTGCTTGTTCTTTACAGCATACTTCAGAACTCGATAGATAAGTTTGTAAGGATTTTGAATGATGGGCTCCTTTATGAAAGATTTGTCACACAAGCAATCGGTAACTATGGCAAATGTGCATAATAGAGGGAGGATGAAATTGGCAGCAACATTGTAATATGTTCCACAAGAACAAATCTCCACTAATGGAATAAATGCTAGCACACAGAAGAAAGTCCACATGTACCAACTGATATAAGATGTTATGTCTGAAGAGGAAGCATCAATGAGCTGGTCGATCCCAAATTGAAAAGTATTTGTCAATACACCAGCCACTCCAATAAATGTTAAAAATTTGAATATTTCTAAGTATGTTGAATCTATGAATTCCCATACATATTGCTGAAGGGTTAGCAGTGTATAATAAAGAAGAAGGAGAAGCCATGAAAGTCTCAAGCTGTAACGAATAACAGAATGTCGACTGAGAAAAACGTCCGATACAAAGCCAGCAATGGGGAACAGCAATGACATAACTATGATATACGGTATATCAGAAGTTCTGTAAAATATAGGACTCTCCAACACTGTGAAAGGAAACACAGTCCACACTAATATCAGCAGTGCGCTTTTGCTGTGAAAATTTCTTACTTGAAACAATATTCTACCCATGTTGAAGTAATTCAAGACTGAAAATAAGAGGAAGTTGCTCTACAATAAATGCCTAAATCTGTTGTTTCATTTCCCGACGATTTCATTTTCATTGTTTGCAATTCACATAAAGTATTACTAGTTTAAGAGACGTACAAAAGTTAGCAGCCGTATTAGAACTAGAGCTATGAAGGATTTCAAAGTCAAATAATTGTGTTGTATACTTAATGAAGGATTTATTTAATTAAAGATAAAGTAAAATTGTATATTCATTATTCACAGTCAATATAAGCTGTTACATAATAATGTAGTGTATGTTATTTTATTGCTTAATTCCTATCTACTGAATTATCTCATTGATGTATAGGTAGCAAACATCGTCTGATATTGAAAAACAACCTGTTGTGACAGACAAAAGACTTAGTGCTCAATTTTCCCTGAGTTTCATGAGGCAGAATAACTTGCATGAAAATGTTAAAGAAAAACTGGGGGAAACAACAGTCACTGAAAGCCAAAGGCTGGCTCAAGATGAATTCGCAAGCTATTATTGCATGTAATACTCTTTGTTTAGTTTTGTAGTTATCTTGTATGATGTGTGTGTGTGTTAGTGGTGTTGTTGTGACAGCATACAATATGGGGAGATAATTCATGAGCATGAGCATGAGCATTTTGGAGATATTTTACGAGTATGTGAATTATTTTCACATGCCAAAGGTGAGTTGAAGTACAAGCGTGAGAGTGAAATGTCTTCCCCATATTGTACACAATGAGTGTAATAAATTATTTATTATGCCTTGGATATTTTTGCCAAACAGAACTTTATGGGTCAACTTTAACCATTATATCTAAAAATTCAGTAGTCCAGACTATACACATGGGTGCATTGGAGCATCCAATATAGGAAAATATTGAATATTCGAAGGAAACTATCCAATATGTATATTATATATATGACATCTGGTATGCTATGAATGAGTAAAAACTAACTTTTGTGATGCCCTAAAATAATACTGAAAATATTTCTGTTTTCAAAACAAAAGGTACTAAGAATCACACTTCATTCCACAATGAGTCTTGACTGAGGTGTTCCCAAGCTGAATCTGCCTGCTAATTAATCTAAATCAGCCAATAACTTCGGTAAAGCCCAAAGTTTTGCCAATTTTTTTGTACAAGATGAAATTATTATTGCTGCAAGTTCGATTCTTTCGCAATTGGAAAGCTCTACTTGTACTAATTTGGACACTCTTCGCATTTGCTATAGTAACTAGTCCCATATTTTTAAATATAAGTAGCAGGCCATATGTGATCCTGTTTTCGCTGTGGTTCCCTATAGCTGGCTGTCTCTCTGATGTACTGATCTGGAGATACACTGTCATCCATTACAGCTTACGGCTTGTGTGGCTTTTGATTGTCCTCTACAATATAGCGCTACTTCTTCAGCAATATGTTAAGTTGTTTCTACAACCTTTGAACTACATTGAAAATGTAGTTTCAACCCTCACAGCTGTAGGAATGGCTGGTATGTGGACAAATACATTTCAATTTGGAATTGACCAGCTAACTGATGCTTCCTCTTCAGAAATAACTTCTTATATTAGCTGGTATGTCTGGACTTTCTGTGTTGCTTTAGCAGTTTGCCCCTTACTACAGGCCTGCACATGTCTAGAGTATAATAGCCCTATTACCTTCTATATTCTTCCTCTACTGGGTACTTTTGTACTTGTCACTGATTGTTTGTTCAATAAATCTCTCATCAAGGAGCCACCTACCCATAACCCCTTCAAACTTATTTATCAAGTCCTAAAATATGCTGCAACACACAAATATCCTCAAATGAGGAGTGCTTTTACCTATTGGGAGGACATACCTTACTCTAGAATAGATTTGGGGAAAAATAAATATGGAGGACCTTTTACTACTGAACAGGTGGAAGATGTCAAGACATTCTTTCGATTAGTGATGGTAGTACTGGTTTCTTCACTGTACATTGGAATAGTCTATATTTTATACTCTTCATTTCGCGATTTTAATGGATTTTTCTCAGAAGAGTTTATTATTCGAACCTGTGTTGAAACTTCTCGTACCAAATACTTCCTTCATTGTTTCTTACAAACTCTATTGCGTTATTTAGCTCCTACATTGATAGTATTCATGATACCAACCTTTGAACTCTTTCTTTATCCTCTCTTGATGCAATGTCATTGTACAGCAAAACTGAAGATAAAACACAAACTTATAATAGGTGCAGTCTTACTTGTACTGTATGAGTCTGGTGTACTTGCCTTTGAAATGACAGCTGTATTTATGGACACAGATGTGCAAAACTCCACTTGTATTCTGTATGAATACTATAATGAAGGCACAAAAGTAGATTACAAGTGGCTTGCTATACTCCAGCCTTTTCTTGGAGCTGCAATATACATTCTGCTCTCAAGTAACTTGGAATTATTATGTGCTCAGTCTCCTTACTCCATGAAGGGGATCCTCGTAGGCTTGTTCTATAGTGTAGGTGCAATTACAGCATTTATATCTGATGGGTTGATGCGATTAATACAGCCTTCAATGAAGTCCTCCCAAAGAAAATGTCTGATGTGGCTATTTACTGCAGTACTCAGTTTGACTGTTGTCCTGGTAAGCATTCAATTTATTTCTCTGAAATGCTACAAGTTGAGAAAGAGAGAAGACACTCTGAGGAATGATCAAATGTTTGCTGTAGACTACTTTAATAAGTATCTTTCTCAGAGACCTCTTGTACGCTGAATACTGCATTCAGACGCAAATACAGCAATTATTTGGCTTTTATTTTAGTTGAAATTTGTAGTTATAGTAGCTCGGTGCTATACCAGTCGTAGAATTCTCAGAGTCATTAAAGTCATGTGATACAATTCTGTAATCATATACTACTTGGCTGCATGCCTGCATGAGCCACTCATTTCCGCATTTATCATGTATTTGTAAAGTTACTTGTTTCAATTATTTTGTGCCTAGATTTATTCATAGAATTAGTGTAAGAAAGGGTAATGGTTAACTATTGAGCCATCAATAATTCCTGCAGCTATCTTCATATTAATAACTTTGGGTTATGTGAGCTATCTTCTTACTAAGCAATATTTCACTCTAGTATTCAACTATTGCAATGATTATAAAGTAACCTGCTGCTGCGGAAATTAGATTGTAAAAGTTTATTCACCATGGTTTAAAACAATGTACAATACAAAGCATAACTATACTTGGCTGCATACATTTACACAATTGAATACAATGGTGGTGCTCTTGAGTATTACAACTAACCATTCAGAAGGCTTTGGTTCCCTAAGCTCAGCACTTCCATTCTGTGTAGTATATTGTTTGTAACTACATTTATGTGTACCACATTTTTTAGCCACTAGATAGGAAAAATTAACCAATACAACAGTGGTGGAGGAAAATATTTCAGGATGTATGTGTGTATGTGTGTGTGTGGGTGGGGGGGGGGGGGGGGGGGGGGTTTAATTAAGGGCATGTGTTTGAATGTGTTCATGTGTGAGGAATCACTTCTATAATGCCCCAAATTAAATTGCTGTATAATAGAAGCTCAAGACCCCCCCCCCTCTAATTTATGGAAATTAAATCTGTCTTATTTAGGCATGTAAGAGAATAATATTATATGAATCAAAAATATTTTTGATTCACTTATTTTAACATATTTTTCTTTTTCTCAAGCTTCGAGACTTGTATACAAACTCATAAATTGTCAGAAAAGCATTTGCCAAAAGTGGGCATGGTTGCAATAATTTGTACATATATAATACAAAAAAACATAAAGATTACACCTTGAAAATGCTCTCTAGATAAGCCACTGCTCCCACTTCCCTCCTCTCTCTACCTTCCTATGCCACTTCAATGCTTATACAATTCAATGTTCACACATCATAGAAAAAAATATTTTTATTATTATTATTGTTATTATTATTATTATTATTATATATATATATATATAATTTTTTTTTTTGAGTTGGCACAACCCAAAACAGCTGTGGATTCCCTAGCTGAACTGCCACTGACAGCTTCTGAAAGAAGTAGCTAGCAGCACCCTGGTTCACTAGCTGCCAGAAACACTCCTCCCTCCCCCTCCTCCACCCCCCCCCTCCCCCCTCCCCCTGCCTAGTGCCTTTAAAAAGTCTAGAGTTGATGGGCCTATAGTGATTTTGGTTTATTATTAATATATATTAAAGAAAATTCAGAAAAATGATTCACGAGCTAAGTTTCTTTACATGTGTGATCTAGCTACAAGATGCAAACAATTAGACTACTTTGAGACCAATTAGCTATTTTTCTACCACAAGAAAGACTGGACATTATGTCTAAGCATATCTATATACATAGCAAAAAAACCCACCACATTTATGCACAAGACAGGGGGATCTGTAACATAGAGGGAGAAAGGGTGCCAACAAAAGGCCCTGGTTCTGCACATGGACTTTGCACACGTAACCATCAAACATGCACACGGAAAAAAACGCCATTTAAATAGTTCACCCGGGGGCGTTCCAATGACCGTATATTGCACACGAAACACCTGATATTGCACACACGGCGAGGCCAACCGTTGCGTTTTTGGCGCAGGACGACCACGAACGAAATGGCTCGAATCGTGTTTGCTATAAAAGAAGTTGAGTGTCGGCGTTTTAGTATACAATCTTCGCTGCACTGTGTTATCTTAATCTCTAAGAACTTGCATCTTCATTGCTACAGTACAGAAAAGTGAAAATGGCAACTTCATGTAAATCCTGCTTCTCCAACACAGATGTTGAAATGGACCAGCAGTTACAGTGCTGCAAATGTGTATGTAAGGGTTGCTCAAGCGAGAGCTGTCAGTGCCTTCCAAAGCAATGTGAATGCAGTACCTGCCAATGCCTACAAGACTGCTGTTCTGCCTCTCAACTAACCTGCAAATGTCAAGATCCCTGTCCTTGTAATCAGACTGAAGGGTGCCAGGAGTCTAGTTGTTGTCAATGCAGCAAGTGTGAATCTGGAACCTGCGAGTGTAAATCTCCTGTTCCTGTAGTCAAGCTGAAGGATGTAAAACAGACCTCTCATGCGAATGCAAAGTCATCTGCAAATGTGCATCTGGAACATGCGAATGCAAATGTTCTGGTTTATGAAGATTATAGCTTCTTGAACTTTGTTGTGTTATTTATTTAATATTAATTTGTGTACGCATATGTATCTGTTTTCATTCAATCAGTATCAACACTTCTCATTTGACAAAAAAAGTATTACATAATGGTAGCTATAACTAATCATATTTAAGCTAACTATATGGCATTCTAAATTTTTACTTGAAGGAACAAGTCAAGTTTTTTAATCATGAGAGTGTAGCTAGCATGCATTTTTTTTTTCGGAGCTAGCTGATGGTGTAGCTAATCTTGGGTTCAGTCTAACTGCACCTAAAGGTCCAAAAAATGTTTTGCAAGATAATTTTACTAACACTGGACCTGTGGTCTTAATTCAAACATGCTATTTACTCAGTGGAAAATGGGAGCCAAATGAACCATCTGTACACACAGCTAATTGGGTCGGCAAAATGCAATGGAGAGGGTTTGAAGGCCCTCACGCTTGACCCACTACAAAAGGAGTAACAAGGATTGTAGAAGTCTAAAGAGACTGAACAATTTTGTTATTTCAAACTTCTTGCAATACTAACAAACTGAAGGGTATATATATTATATATATACATACATATATAATACTTATATGATATATGAGTAAAATAATGATACTAATGTATGAGAGGTGATGATATAGTTAATAAATGAAAGGTATGACCAAGTCAATATAGAGGGAGACACAAACAGTGGGATGCATACAGTGTAAATGAGGGCCAAACTAAAGCTATACAGAGTCACACACATATATACATACATACCAGCTCTAGATCGTACTTGAGCCTTGGCACCCACTTTGGTGGGGCTGGCGATTTCACTCTGCTTGTATTAAATCTCCTACCTTTTAGTACTATACAAATAAGTTGTCTGGAAATTTTGAACATTGACTTGAGTCAATTATCAGTTTGTTTGTTGTTCTTTTTCAAACAACGAGCGAGGAAAATATTTCTAACCCTCCGAAAGATTAGGGTCCTATTTAAAAAATCTTGCTCTGTTCATCGCCCTCTTTGTGCCAATATTGACCAAAATATTGTGCGAGATCAATGTTCTAATTGGGGTTCATCCTCAACATCACATTTCACATAGCAAACATGGCAAGCAACTGGGAAGTAGGGTCCTATCTAGAAAATCTTGCTCTGTTCATCGCCCTCTTTGTACCAATATTGACCAAAATATTGTACGAGATCAATGTTCTAATTAGGGTTCATCCTCAACATCATATTTCACATAGCAAACATGGCAAGCAACTGGGAAGTATGGGGAGGAGAAGCTACCCCCTTACATAGAAGAACCATGGGAGAACCCTGCAATGTTGGGGGAAACCTGAGCCAAATTAATGTACAAAACAGATCATTTGTTCAAAGTGACCAGAGTTTTGACAAGCTACAATCTAATTTGGGCAGTCATACAACGACGCATTACAAAAAGTTGAATTTACAAAAAGTTGAATTTTTTTTGTTTTCTGGTGAGTTTGTTTTTAGGGTTCTAATCTCACTCTATAGAAGATAAAATTCACTAAAAAATGTGCTCAACTGGTTGAGAGGCCTTAGCTACCTCCACACCACACAAAAATGCATGTTGTACAGTGGGGTACAAGGTCGCCGTAAAAGCGCTTAGCTGCTAGTTTGCACACTAAGTCCACTTTGCACACGGTGACCTCTTTGCACACGGTGACCTCTTTACACACGACGGCCGCGCGGCGCGGGAGACCACTGCTTTTTATATTGGCCACTTAGCTGCAGGTTATGTGGGGTTAATCCCAGGCGGGAATTCCTACACATTGGTAAAGGGGTGCTGGGTTTTGGTGGCCCAGCATCACGTGGGAGCACAGAGCGGGTGCGCATTAGTCAGTCAGTCAGTGCACGTGGAGATAACACTTACACCACTATAGCAGACTGCCTGATTATTTCTGCGACTGGTCCATGGCTACCAACAACGTAGATAGTGGGGGTGGTGGTAGTTCAAGTGAAGAGCCAGGACAGCCTGGGCGCAGAGCTATCCCCGAGGAGGTGTTGGATTGTATTAGGGCGGTGGTTTCTGAACTCCTAGACCAGCAGCGGCAACTGGTTAGCACTGGAAGTGGTAGCAGCAATGCTACGGGGACTGCCCCAGCTATGCCTACCCCCTCTGGACTGCCCCCTTTAGACACGGTGGCTGCTGGTAACCTTGGGGAGAGTTCCAGTACTCGAGCAGGGGCAGCTGAAACTCCCAATGGTATGTGTAGTCTGTAGCTTGTAGCTTAAGTAGTATGACCACGATAAGGTCTTAATTGTTAATAATAATAACTGCTGGGGACTACCCTTACCCCACATGTGAGTGGTGTGACCCTTACAGCTTGCTGGCTACTTAGTAAAGGGTACTCCTAGCAGTGGTGGGTGGTGAGACCCTCACCTGGATTAGTAAGTGGTGTGACCCTTACTCCCTTACCCTATGTGCAGCCGAAGTGATTGCTACCTCTAGTAGGGTTGGGGAGTAGTATGTGGTGTTAGTGTAATGTACACAGGGTGGTATAAGTGTCTGTGAATAGTAGCGGCCAGAGTTTGACCCTACCAAGGTAGGGCAATGTTGGTGGAGTGTAATGTTTGGGGGGAGAAGATAGTACCTAAATAGTGCTTGGTAAGTGGTGCGACCCTTACCTCGAGTTGGAGCAATGCTCATAGGCAAGCAGACATGATCTAATAGTGATTGTCGAGCGGTGTGACCCTTATATTGTGTTAGTGAATTATACTTGGTGTGTAGATCGTATCATAGCAGGTGTTGGTAGTGGTGAGACCCTACCTCGAGCAGTGGCTCTTTCTCTATTGGGAGTGACCAATAGGTTGCTGAGTAGGTGAGATGAGCACTGCAGTAGGTGGAGAGACCCCTACTTTGCACTGTGGTACTAGGTGGGATCCTAGTCAGAGAGCTGCAATGGTGCTCCCCTCTCTGCTGTCAGTGGGCAGTGATATGTGTGGTCCGTGTTAAAGTGTGGTATATACCGCATCCATAGGATCAAGGCTCGGGGAGTTTGATGTCGGTCGGGTGAGGGATCTCGGCCTCCCCACGATTGCTACTGCTCCTGGGTTGGCAGAACCTGTGGCAGCAAAACCGACGAAGGCGACTGCCACACCGTCCGAGCCAGCTACCACCAAGTTTCAGCTGGGTGAGACCCTCCCGGTGGTGCCAGCCAGAATTGTCCGCCGAATCCTCAAGGGGGACTTCGTCGATATGGCGGAGTTGACGGAGGAAAACTTGGAAGTAGAACTCCGTCGCTCGCTTGATGGGGGAGACAGTAAGCCGGTGCCAGCCCACAAGCTACGACCGGTAGGAGATTTGATGGGATGGGTGAGGGCCTTTTGCCAATTTGCGGGCATCGTCGTCCAATCCCATCCTGGCAAAGCTGTGGACTTATGGGCATACCTTGCCATAGTCCTATCCGGTGGGGAAAAGGGAGACTGGTGGCGTGCATACGACTCTCGCTTCCGGCAGCAGGTGCCTTCGCTGGAAAAAGCGGAGTTTGGGCGCCTGGACCAGGCATTGTACACCAGGTGCCTCTTGTCCGCTAGTTCCAGTGGGGCACAGAAGGCCACCCAGAGTCCCTCCACAGATAGTGGATCCGCCCCAAAACTGAAGAGGCGGCGTGTCACAGCATGCTTTGCATGGAATGACGGGCGAGCATGTGTCGCCATCCCGTGCCGTTTCCAACACATCTGTTCCCGTTGTGGCGGGGACCACAAGAAGTCGGCGTGTCCTCCCACAGGAGAAGGGAGGAATCCTGCCCAGTAGAGGGCGTGCCCAGGACACTATGGGCTAGATTCATTGAATGTTTAGTCCATTTCACTCATGTTACACTCTATTTATCCATCGATTCTATCACCAGTAATGATCACTTCCATGCCATATTTATGTATTTGGGGCACGTGCGGTAGATAGCAGGGGTGGGTAGGGTAGGATGGCAGCAGGGTAGGACTGGGTAAGATAGCAAAGGGAAGGGATAGGGTAGTTACACGAGGGATAGTACAGTGCCAGGAGAGGGAGTGGTTAGGTAATAAAAGGGTGATTGGGTATCAGAATGGGTCTGTGTGGTACTGAGACACGACGAGTGGATAAGTTCCAGACATATCATTCGTCTTTGTGGGCCTCCGGTGCTGGCCAATACCCCTGTCCTGATGGAGTTCCAGGACATGGGCATGGCTAACAGTATGTTCCTGTTCCGATGGTGTTCCAGGACACGGGCCATGAAGGACGGCCGGGCCTCCTTCCTTGTAGGGGGACGTAGGGTTTATAGCAGTGTGGCCCACTTGCTGTACCCAGTTATTGTGATTATGTGTGTGTGTGGTCTAGGGGGACTACCGTACGCTTACACAGCAGATCTGTTGACCCTGGCCAGCAGAAGAGCTGTCTGCCCTCTCCCTTCGGTAAGGGGATGGAGCCATATTAAGTGCCCCATGGTGCCCGAGCTATGGGAGGAGTGCTTGGCAAGCCACCCAGACAGGGCATATGTGGACTACCTGGTACGGGGTCTCCAAGAAGGCTTCCGGATCGGCTTCCGGCATGGGTCAGCGTCATGCCACAGTGCATCAACCAACATGCAGTCAGCTGACGTGCACCCTGTAGTCATTAGCAACTTCCTCAGATCGGAAGTAGCAGCTGGTAGGGTGCTGGGCCCAGTGGAGCCTGACGTTGCTGCACAGGTACAGGTGAACAGGTTTGGCCTTGTCCCTAAAGGACACCAGCCGGGGAAATGGCGCCTCATTGTGGACTTGTCGTTCCCGAGAGGTCACAGTGTCAATGACGGCATCGAACCTGAGATGTGCACCTTGCACTATACCTCTGTGGATGAAGCGTGCAAGAGAGTGTTTGCCCGCGGCCGGGGCACTGTCCTGGCAAAATTTGACGTGGAAGGTGCCTTCCGGACGGTTCCTGTCCACCCCGACGACAGGCGACTCCTTGGGATGAGATGGGAAGGACAGATTTTCGTGGATAAGGTTCTCCCCTTCGGTCTCAGGTCCGCTCCCAAGCTGTACAATGCAGTGGCTGACGCACTGCTGTGGATCCTGGAGAACTCTGATGGTGTAGATGGTCTCCACTACTTGGACGATTTTCTGCTTTTTGGCGACCCAGACTCACAGCAGTGCGAGCAGGCCCTGCAGTCAGCATTAGCTCGTTGCGACACCCTGGGAGTGCCAGTGGCCCAGCGGAAGACAGAGGGCCCCAGTACAACCCTCACCTTCCTTGGTTTGGAGTTGGACACAACTTCCCTGACGGTGCGCCTTCCCCCAGCCAAACTGGACCGTCTCCGCAGAGAAATCCAACGGTGGGAAGGTCTGAAGTCATGCTCGAAAAGGGAGCTGCTGTCGATCATCGGCCAGCTGCAGCATGCATGCTGTGCTATCAGGCCTGGGAGATCTTTTTTGAGACGAATGATTGAGCTCTCCAAGGGTGTTCGAGAGCTGCACCATCGTGTTTGCCTGAACGCTGGTTTCCGCTCAGATCTCAGATGGTGGGGCTGCTTCCTGCCTATCTGGAATGGGTCCTGTCCTATGGCCACCCTGTGTCGAGTATCACCCCAGGTGGCGCTGACGTCTGATGCCTCAGGTTCATGGGGATGCGGGGCTTTCACATCAGATGGAAAGTGGTTTCAGTTACAGCTCCATGATGGCTGGGATGGTATCCACATCACAGTTAAGGAGCTGCTTCCCATCGTGTTGGGCGTTGCTATCTGGGGCAGCGAGTGGAAGGGCCTCACGATAGTCTGCTTCTGTGATAATGCCGCCGTGGTGGCTATTGTAAACTCTGGCAGGAGTAAGATGGATAGAGCCATGCACTTGATGAGGTGCCTGTCATTCTTCTTAGCCAGGTGGGGTGTGTCATTGGTGTGCAGACACATCCCAGGAACGCAGAATGGCGCAGCAGATGCGTTGTCACATGGCGACCTTCCTTCCTTCCAGAGGCTGGTACCACGGGCAGACAGGGAGCCCACAACTCTACCGGACAACCTGCTACAGTGTCTAGTGCATGGAACCCCAGACTGGACGAGGGTCGACTGGATAGCCTTGTTCGGTCATTCTTCATAAAGGGCCTAGCCCAGTCCACACACAAGGTCTACTCCAGTGGCCAGAGACGGTTCCTCAACTTCTGCACCTCAGCGGGCCTCCAGGCCATGCCAGCTGGGGAGGATGTCTTGTGCAAATTCGCTGCCAAGATGGCCAGCGAGGGGCTGAGGCACCGGACAATCAAGTCCTACCTGGCTGGCATCAGGCACCTGCACATCGAGGAGGGACTTGATGATCCTTTCCTGCCAACTCTTTCTCGGCTTCACTATGTGCTAAGGGGTGTGAAGCGGTCTCAGGGTGAAGGGGGTGACTCCAGCCGGGAGCGCCTGCCTATCACCCCACCTTTGCTGCGCCAGATCAAGGCTGTCTGGGAGTGCAGGGCGGGGGACCCAGATTACATTATGCTGTGGGCGGCATGTTGCCTGGCCTTCTTTGGGTTCCTCAGAGCTGGAGAGTTCACCGTACCGTGCGACACGGGTTTTGATGCCTCCATTCACCTGGCCTGGGGCGACCTCGCTGTCGATGACCCGGCGAGTCCTCGTGTCCTTAGTGTCCACCTCAAGGCATCGAAGACGGACCCCTTCAGGAAAGGGATCACTCTTTTTATCGGCAAGGTGCCGTCTAACCTATGCCCGGTCTCTGCCATGCTGGCATACCTGCTTGTTCGGGGTAGGCAACCTGGCCCTTTGTTCCTCTTTAAGGACGGCAGACCCCTAACCAGGCAGAGATTTGTGCAAGTGGTGCGAGACGCTTTGGCGAAGGCCGGCATCCAAGCCGGTCGTTATGCCAGCCACAGCTTTCGCATTGGGGCGGCGACAACAGCTGCAGCTAAAGGGATCGAGGACTCCATCATCAAGACTCTTGGCCGATGGAAAAGCCTAGCATACTTGGAGTATGTCAAGATTCCAAGACAGCAGCTAGCGAACTACTCTGTGATGTTATGCTAGTGTGGGCGCATGTCTGAACCTTTTGTTCTGTGTGTTTTGTGTGTTCTTTTTATGAGTGCCTCCCTGAGCCTTTTCATTGTGTTGTGTATGTTGAATTGTTAGTTATTAATTTTTGGTGGATTCAAACTAAAGTGGGGTTAGTTCTTGGCAAGTGTTTATGATGTGCTGGCTTGGGGTGGTGGTCGTGCCTCCCTTGGCGGGATTAAAGGGGCTTGCCCCGCCCCATTAATTAGCCCCAATTAGCACATGTTGATTGGGGGCGGGGTTCCTGTTGGCCACCCATGCCAAACAACTCAGCAAATAGTGCTGCGGACTCAGGGAGTACACATAGATGGTGAAGAAGGTGAGTAGGTAATGGGGTAAGTAAATGGGTAGTTAGAGATAATGGTGCCACCCACCTAGGCGTGGGTGCCATGCATGGGGGGGTGTAATGGTTGTAGTGTAGGATGGGAGCCGCAGGATTAATGGCCACTTAGCTGCAGGTTATGAGGGGTTAATCCCAGGCGGGAATTCCTACACATTGGTAAAGGGGTGCTGGGTTTTGGTGGCCCAGCATCACGTGGGAGCACAGAGCGGGTGCGCATTAGTCAGTCAGTCAGTGCACGTGGAGATAACACTTACACCACTATAGCAGACTGCCTGATTATTTCCCCACCCTCCCACACCTTTACCTGGGAAATGGGGGGGGGATTAATGCTTAGGTAACAAACAACTTCCGGTAGGCAGCTCTGCTGCTTTGCCGTGATAAGGTGTGCCGGCGGGATTAAAGGGGCTTGCCCCGCCCCATTAATTAGCCCCAATTAGCACATGTTGATTGGGGGCGGGGTTCCTGTTGGCCACCCATGCCAAACAACTCAGCAAATAGTGCTGCGGACTCAGGGAGTACACATAGATGGTGAAGAAGGTGAGTAGGTAATGGGGTAAGTAAATGGGTAGTTAGAGATAATGGTGCCACCCACCTAGGCGTGGGTGCCATGCATGGGGGGGTGTAATGGTTGTAGTGTAGGATGGGAGCCGCAGGATTAATGACTACATATATACACACAGAGCACACACGGCCAGCCACTGATGCACACACTGACACACAACCACCGGTTGGAGACACACGGGGCGCGGCTAATGGCTTGCACACGACCACGCAGTGGCAGTGGTGGTTAAGTTTTCAATGGAAGTCTACTCAATTTGCTATGAAAGAAGTTGAGTGTCAACTTGCTGTCTCTATCAGGTCATGTTACTGAAGATCTCAATCTCTACAAACCTACGTCTTCATTGCTACAGTAGCTACTGAAAAGTGAAATGGCTGCAAGTTTCTCCAACTCAGATGTTGTAATGGACCAGCAGTTACAGTGCTGCTAATGTGTATGTGAGGGTTGCTCAAGTGAGAGCTGTCAGTGCCTTCCAAAGCAATATCTAGTTTTTGTCAATGCCTGCAAGACTGCTGTTCTGCCTCTCAACTAACCTGCAAATGTCAAGATCCCTGTCCTTGTAATCAGACTAAAGGGTGCCAGGAGTCTAGTTGTTGTCAATGCAGCAAGTGTGAATCTGGAACCTGCGAGTGTAAAATCTCCTGTTCCTGTAGTCAAGCTGACCGATGCAAAACAGACTTCTCATGTGAATGCAAAGTCATATGCAAATGTACATCTCGAACATGCGAATGCAAATCTTCTGGTTGATGATGACCATAACTTCAAGTTGAACTTTTTGTGTTGTTATTTATTTAATATTAGTTTGTGTATATGTAATGTATCTACATTTTCATTCAATCATAATAACACTTCACATTTGACTAAAAATGTATTACATAATGGTAGCTAGCTAGCTAGCTAGCTATGTCATTTTTAAGCTAACCAGCAAGAAAATTTTTGCTTGAAGGAAATGTTTGGGCAAATCCACTGCAGTCTATATAATATGCTAAGATAAAAGTCAAAAGTTGTTTCTTTAATCATTGAGAATGTAGTATGATTTTTTTTTTGGAGCTGATGGCGTACTTGGGTTTAGCCTAATTGCATACTGCACACTGCACAGGGTTACAACTGTGGATTTGGGAGGAAGTTTAGAGAATAATATTCGCTATCTCACCACCCCTTCATTTAGATAGAACCGTGCTATTATAATCAACAAGTAATTTCAATAACTATTGTTGCAACAAAGCTTATAGCTATTATCTAACCATAATTTAGTTTCCTAATTGTCCAAAGAATGTTTAGCAAGATTTATTTTTTACATACGATGGTATTTTGTCAAAATAAAAGTAATCAATTGATCCTCGTCTATTATTAAAGCTAACTTTACTAACACTGAACCTGTATATAGGTCTTATTTCAATACAGGCCTCTCAACTCACATGATTTGTGGTTTTGTGCATGAGGCACACAATTTCAAGAGCTTTCTGATATTGGGGCAGCAAAACGCAATAATGAGGGGTTGAAGGCCCTCATACTTGACTCCACTACAAGAGGAGTAACTAGAATTTTAGAAGTCTAAAGAGACCGAACACTTTTCATTATTTTTATTAGATGGGACCCTAATTAGGTCACCATTTTTAGAATCATTGGGGATATCATATTTTTAAGTTACAAGTAGAAGAAAATTCACAAGCTGATTTATTTTTTTTTACTTGAAGGTCAAACTCAGCTGTATAGCCATGAAGTGTCAGAAAAGCATTTGCCATTAGTGCGCATGGTTGTTATAATTTGTACACAAGTATAACACAAAATCACACCCTGAAAATGCTTTCTAGATCAGCCACTGCTCCCATTCCCCTCTCCTCCATACCTTCCTATGCCACTTTAATGCTTATACAAATCAATGCTCACACATATTATAGAAAAAGAAAAATAATTTTTGAGTTTTATTAAAATTCTGGAATAGAGTAGCTTCATATAGCTAGCTAATAGATTAGTACCTGCATGGTGTGATCCTGCTGCTGACATCTACTTGTGTCCGTGTATGATTGAATATATGTTTCAGTTTCCTGCTTCTTTTGACTGAAATAAGTCAATCAAAACACGGTGTTGACTACACTTTTTAAGCAGACTGATTACTCTGTTCAATCAGTGCCGAGAGCAGAGAAGGACATGTGGGACAAACGAATCGTTCTCGTCTTGCTGTGGACGTACTTATCCTTCACCATATATTTCATTTCTGATATTATCACGAAATTGTACACAGATGTCAGTTTGCCTTACATAGTTATCACAGCATTCAGTCTCCCTGTAGCAGGTTTGGCATCTGATATTATCTGTTTGGGACGTTACAGAATTATTCGCTGCAGTCTGTGGACAATGTGGCTGTCACTTGTGGTCCTCAGTGCATGCATAAGTCTCAACATGTATGTAACGATCGAGTCTCAGGTCTACAAGATTGCAGTGAAAATAGTGGTCGGATTTTTAGTACTTGGAATGAGCGGGATATCCGCAAATGTACTGCAGTTTGGAGTAGATCAACTTACTGATGCTTCATCTTCTGATATTAGTTCTTACATCAACTGGTACATTTGGGTTTTTAGCTTTGCTGGTATGATAGCCACTTTCACTCAGTACTGTTTCTGTGGAGACTACTTCAATCCTGCCACCAGTTTTTTTCTTCTTCCTCTCTTGTGCACTGTATCCATTGTTTGTGACATCTTCTTCAACAAGTGGTTAGTAAAGGAACCGATAGCAAAAAATCCTTTCATACTTATATACCATGTTTTGAAATATGCAATTCAAAACAAGCATCCATATCTAAGAAGTGCATTTACATATTGGGAAGATAAGCCCTACTCCAGAATAGACATAGGAAAAGCCAAGTATGGAGGTCCTTTCACTACAGAACAAGTAGAGAATGTAAAAACATTCTTTCGACTGGTTGCAATTATAATAACTGGAATTCCACTATAGCAGTACTGATGTTATCACTTTTTGTGAAATTCAACATCCTAGAAGTGGTTGGCTGTAGAGACGGATTTGGTGCACAGTATATGGCAAGGTGTTACAAAGAAATTGCAGTGCAACACTCATCCATGACAATAATCACCATTTCAATCCCGATTTTGGAATTTGGTATACTCTCGCTGCTTCACAAATGCACCTGCTACTACAGAGTGAAAATTATGCATAAACTGATGTGTGGTATATTCCTTCTTCTGTTCAGTGAACTACTGTGTCTTGGTGAGGAAATTACAGATTATTATACTCTCAACAACAGTACTATATCATCATCATGCTTCTTAGACAGTCCACAAGTAGATGTACACAATGGTTTCTTTTGGTGGCATTTCACCAGGTTTCCACTTGTAGCTATTGCCGTATATTTGTGGGTCAAACCCTGGATTGAACTGATGTGTGCTCAGTCTCCTTATGCTATGAGAGGGCTTCTTATTGGAATACTACTACTATGTGAGGCCATTTGTTTTGGGTTATCTACTGGAGCACTTGAGCTTGTAATAATGTTCAGTTCTTCTGATACAATGTGTGGCATTTGGTTCCATACAACTATTATAATTCTCATCCTTGTAGCAGTCTTCATACAACTCACTGTCATGAAGTGCTATGTTTTACGTAAAAGGGACGACATTTTGAACAATGAACAGATGTTTGCTGAAAATTATTTTGAAAAATACCTGTCCATAACTTCAACTATTTGATATGTGAAAATGTGAACATATTTTATTGACCTCACCCTTAAACTCACACACACACACACACACACACACAGTTATAGCGCTTTGAAAAGAATAAATTGAAAACAGTAACACTTATTATTCACTTTAGTTTATACCTACAATACAATTGGTTATAATGTTATGTCTCATTTGTATAGATATAAAAATAGATTTGGATTTTGATAAAATAATTTTGATTTTTCTTTAAGAACATTACATATACTTAGCAAATAAATATTTTAGTCCATTAATAATAATACTCATAGTGCAGCTGTAACGATAAACTCAGTCAGGTATCATGATTCCATAAAACTGAGCCTATTGTCATGCTTGAAATAGTCACTGAGTAAGACAAAATCTGGAGCTATTATGAGCTCCTGACCTTGCTATGATGCAGAAAGCTGACAATTCAGAATTTGTTTGATTTTGACCTTATGCACAACACCCGTTATATTTTGAGGCATTCTAGCTACTAATAAAATGTACAAGAAAATCACAAGACATTTACCAGAAAGACCGTAATTGAAATTATTAGTGCAACTCTGAAACAAATTAGCAATTTTCCTCCTACAAAATAACTTGCTACTGGAAGTTTGGTGTGAAGCCAAATAACTGTATACACAAAATACAACATACCTTAACATGTACATGTGAATACAGCACTGATGACACAAAAACAAAAACAAAGTCGTGCGTAAAAAGGCCCCAGCTCTTAGTTTGCACACGGCGGCTGAGATAACTTCTGTAACAACACGACGACGACTGGTGACCACACTTGCACACGGCACACGGAGAATCTGTTTTACTTTGCACGCGGAGAGCGGACGTTACACGTACGCACGCACGCGCATTTTTGTTTGTTAGGTTTTCGTGCGCGGCCTGCAAAATTGCACACGACGACCGCGGTTGAGTCTTTTTCACGTTGTGGGGGTTGTGCCATCCTTATAAAAGAAGTAGGGAGTAGGCGTTTCAGTCAACTCAACCGTTTTTACTGGGCTTGTCATCTCTGCACTTTATCCCATCAAACTTATTCTTCATTGCAATACTGAAAATTGAATATGACTGATTCAGGTAACTCTTTAAAGCATGATCCCAATCCTATGTATTACAAAGAAATTGTTTCTTTTGTGCTTCAGTTTCAAGCTTCTCCAACACAGATGTTGAAATGGAACAGCAGCTACAGTGCTGCAAATGTGTATGTGAGGGTTGCTCAAGCGAGAGCTGTCAGTGCCTTCCAAAGCAATGTGAATGCAGTACCTGCCAATGCCTACAAGACTGCTGTTCTGCCTCTCAACTAACTTGCAAATGTCAAGATCCCTGTCCTTGTAATCAGACTGAAGGATGCCAGGAGTCTAGTTGTTGTCAATGCAGCAAGTGTGAATCTGGAACTTGCGAGTGTAAAATCTCCTGTTCCTGTAGTCAAGCTGACAGTAGCAAAACAGACTTCTCATGCGAATGCAAAGTCATCTGCAAATGTACATCTGGAACATGTGAATGCAAATTTTCTGGTTTATGAAGACTTTGTAGCTAGCCTGAAGTTGAACTTTGTTGTTATTTATTTAATTTGGTGTATCTGTTTTTATTCAATCACTATCAAGAATGTCAATATAAATATACATATTACATGCCTTAATATTAATAATTTATTTAAAATATGTGAGGAGGATGGCCTGGGCTGACATTGCTGGATGCAATTCATACACCTTTGCTTACAACTTTTGTACCTCTAATAGATGCAAGTCTCCAATGCTTGATAGGGCAGAGTCTGCCTGGTGATATTAGATTATAGACACAAGGGATCAGATTGAAGGGAAGCTCTTAATGAATGTTCATTAAAAGGAGGTGTGGCCACAAGATTTCTCAGCTATGGTGACACATACTTATAGGTTAGTAATTCCCTAGCCAAAGCAATTCTCCATTAGCCACTTAGGTAAAGAGTGGAATCAACAATTATATAGTTACAAGTGAAGCGACTTGATTGATAATTGATCACCCAATGGTGATTCATAGAGCAGTATTTTTACATCCTAGCAATTGAAGACCCAGTGTCCTACTATTATGATACTTCAGTTTGATCTTATCAAAATCATAATTAAATTAATTCGATTTACAACTAGATACCAGACATCTCTAGCTTCTGGGAGCCTCATCTGCAGGTAGTTAGTTACTTCAGTTGTTTAGTTTCCCTAACAAAAATGAAAGACACAGGAGGAATTTAATGGGCCTAGCTATATTGAAATTTAATGATTTTGATTACAGTACTAAGAAAATTCAGAATAAAAATTCAGAGCTATATTTCTTCACATGTGTGCTCCAGTTACAAGATGTAAACAATTAGTGCACTTTGAGACCAATTAGCTATCAAGAAAACTGGACGCGTATAATCTAAGCATTTGTACGTACACACAGCAAAAACAAAAAACACCACATTCACTTGTATCAGTAGTCCGGTAAAGGAGTTTCAACGATAGGCCCTTGGTTTTGCACACGGACTTTGCACACGGATACCATCAAAATTGCACACGGAAACCCATTTAGAGTGTTCACGCGGGGGCGTTACCTATGACCATGCATAATGCATGCACACGAAACACACGATTATTGCACACGATTGCACACGAAACGCACGGTTGCACACGGCGCGAGGCCAACCGTTCGCGCACCACAGATGACCACAAAATGGCTAGAATCGCGTTTGCTATAAAAGAAGTTGAGTGTCGGCTTTTTAGTATACAGGCTTCGCTGCACCGTGTTGTCTTAATCTCTAAGAACTTGCATCTTCATTGCAGTACAGAATAGTGAAAATGGCAACTTCAAGTAAATCCTGCTTCTCCAACACTGATGTTGAAATGGACCAGCAGTTACAGTGCTGCAAATGTGTATATGAGGGTTGCTCAAGTGAGAGCTGTCAGTGCCTTCCAAAGCAATGTGAATGCAGTACCTGCCAATGCCTGCAAGACTGCTGTTCTGCCTCTCAACTAACCTGCAAATGTCAAGATCCCTGTCCTTGTAATCAGACTGAAGGATGCCAGAAGTCTAGCTGTTGTCAATGCAGCAAGTGTGAATCTGGAACCTGCGAGTGTAAAATCTCCTGTTCCTGTAGTCAAGCTGAAGAATGCAAAAGAGACTTCTCATGCGAATGCAAAGTCATCTGCAAATGTACATCTGGAACATGTGAATGCAAATTTTCTGGTTTATGAAGACTCTAGCTAGCTAGCTTCAAGTTGAACTTTGTTGTGTTATTTAATTTGTGTACATGTATGTATCTGTTTTCATTCAATTATGATCAATACTTCACATTTGACAAAAAAAAAATTACATAATGGTATCTAGCTATAGCTAATCATTTTTAAGCTAACCACCATTCTATCTTGAAAATTTTTGCTTGAAGGAAATGTTTGGGCAAATCCACTGCTAAAAGTCAAAAGTTGTTTCTATCACTGAGAGTGTAGTATGAATGTTGTTTGTTTGTTTTTGTTTTGTTTTTTGGAACTGATGGTGTAGCGAACCTTGGGTCAGCCTAACTGCATACTGCACACTGCATAGGGTTAAACTGAGAATTTTGGAGGAAGTTTGGGGAAGAATCTTTGCCATCTCACCACCCTTTAGATAAACCGTGCTATTATAATCAAAAAATAATTTCAAACAAGAAAAAATTAACTGCTGTTGCAACTAAGCTTATAACTACTATTTAACCATATTTAAGTTTCATAATGGTTCCATAAAATGTTTTGCAAGATATTTTTTTACATACGAGGTATTTTGCCGAAATAAAAAAGTACAGTAAGCAATTTATTCGACTTGTATATATGTCTTACTTCAATACACGCTAGCTATTTAATCAGTGGTAAGTAAATGGGAGCCAAATGAATCATTACACACAGCAAATACATGCCTCTCAACTCACATGATTTTGTGTGTGTGGCACAATTTCAAGAGCTTTCTGACTTGGGGTGGCAAAACGCAATAAAGAGGGGTTGAAGGCACTCATGCTTGACTCCACTGAAAAGTAATTATAGGATTCTAGAAGTCTAAAGAGACTGAACTTCAAACTTTTGCAATCTGCCAGACTGAAGCATACAGTGAGCTATATATGAGGAAAATAATGACAGTAATGTAAGTGTTGAATAAGAGGTGATGATTAGTTAATAAATGAAAGGTTGAACTAATCAATATAGAGGGAAACACAAATAGTGGGATGCATAGAGTGTAAATGAGGGCCAAACAAAAGCTATAAGGAGTCACATACATACATATATACAATGATGAGTCCAGCTCTTGAGTTTCTGAGGTGTTGCCTTGGCAACCACTTTGGTGAGGGCTGGCCCAAACAGCGATCTCACACTGCTTGTACAAAATCTTACACCATTAAGTACCTCACTAGGTTGTCTGGAAATTGTGAACATTAACTGGAGTCAATTATCAGTTTTTTGAATTTTTAAACAATGAGTGAGAGACACCCTCTAAAAGATCAGGGTCCTATCTAAAAAAATGTTGTTCTGTTCATCGCCCACTTTGTACCAATAATGTACGAGATCAATGATCCTCAACATCACGCTGCACATAGCAAGCAATATATTAGAAGGGGAAACTGGAAAGTATGGCAGGAGAAGCTACTCCATTATATAAAACCCTGGGAGAACCCTGCAATGTTGGAAAAAACCTGGGTCAAATTAATGTACAAAACTAGATAAGTCTAAGTTTCAGTCATTCAATGATTCATTACAAAAGTTGAATTTTTGTTTTATCACTCCTTTTTATCAATCTGGTGAGTTCATCTTTTCCTTGTCTTACACCGAAGGGTTCCTGTCTCACTCCATAGAAGATAAAAATTTCTCTAAAAAAATCGTGCTCAACAGGTTGAGAGGGGTTGATGCAATTAATACAGCCTTCGATGAAGTCCTCCAAAAAAATTTCTGATGTGGCTATTTACTGCAGTACTCAGTTTGACTGTTGTCCTGGTAAGCATTCAATTTATTTCTCTGAAATGCTATAAGTTGAGAAAGAGAGAAGACACTCTGAGGAATGATCAGATGTTTGCTGTACACTACTTTAATCTTTCTCAGAGACCTTTTCATACCCTGAATGTACATTCAGACTCAAATACAGCTTAAAGTCAATTCTGTAATCATATATACTACTTGGCTGCATGCCTGCATGAGCCACTCATTTCCGCATTTATCATGTACTGGTGAAGTTACTTGTTTCAATGTTTTGCGTTTAGCTAGATTTACTCATAGACTTGGTGTAAGTAAGGACAATAGTTAATTAAGCCATCTATAATTCCTGCAGCTATCTTCTCAGGAGGAGAAGATATCATACTTTTAAGTTACAAGAAGAAGAATATTCATAAGCTGGTTATTTTTCTTTATCTTGAAGGTCAAACGCATTGCAGCTGTTTAGCCCTCAATTGTCAGAAAAGCATTTGCCAAAAGTGGGCATGGTTGTTATAATTTGTATAATATGTATAACAATCACACCAGAAAATTCTTTCTAGATATACCACTGCTCCCACTCCCCTCCCCTCCCTACCTTCCTATGCCACTGCAATGCTTATACAATTCAATGTTCACACATTATAGTAAAAAAATTTTTTTTTTGAGTTTTAATAAAATTTTGGAATAGAGTAGCTTCATATAGCTAGCTAGTAGATTAGTACCTGCATGGTGTGATCCTGCTGCTGACATCTACTTGTGTCCATGTATGATTGAATATATGTTTCAGTTTCCTGCTTTTGGCTGAAATAAGTCGACCAAAACACGGTGTTGACTGCACTTTATGAGCAGACTGATTACTCTGTTCAATCAGTGTCAAAAACAGAGGACATGTGGGACAAACGAATCGTTCTCGTCTTGCTGTGGACATACGTATCCTTCACCGTATATTTCATTTCTGATGTTATCACGAAAGTGTACACAGATGTCAGTTTGCCTTACATAGTTATCACAGCATTCAGTCTCCCTGTAGCAGGTTTGGCATCTGACATCTGCTTGGGACGTTACAGAATTATTCGCTGCAGTCTGTGGACAATGTGGCTGTCACTTGTGGTCCTCAGTGCATGCATAAGTGTCAACATGTATGTAACGGTAGAGTCGCAGGTCTACAAGATTGCAGTCAAAATAGTGGGCGGATTTTTAGTACTTGGAATGAGCGGGATATCCGCAAACGTACTGCAGTTTGGAGTAGATCAACTTACTGATGCTTCATCTTCTGATATTAGTTCTTACATCAACTGGTACTTTTGGGTTTTTAGTTTGGCTGGCACGATAGCCACTTACACCCAGTACTGTTTCTGTGGAGACTACTTCAATCCTGCCACCAGTTTTTTTCTTCTTCCTCTCTTGTGCACTGTATCCATTGTTTGTGACATCTTCTTCAACAAGTGGTTAGTAAAGGAACCGATAGCAAAAAATCCTTTCATACTTATATACCATGTTTTGAAATATGCAATTCAAAACAAGCATCCAAATCTAAGAAGTGCATTTACATATTGGGAAGATAAGCCCTACTCCAGAATAGACATAGGAAAAGCCAAGTATGGAGGTCCTTTCACTACAGAACAAGTAGAGAATGTAAAAACATTCTTTCGACTGGTTGCAATTATAATAACTGGAATTCCACTAGCAGTACTGATGTTATCACTTTTTGTGAAATTCAACATCCTAGAAGTGGTTGGCTGTAGAGACGGATTTGGTGCACAGTATATGGCAAGGTGTTACAAAGAAATTGCAGTGCAACACTCATCCATGACAATAATCACCATTTCAATCCCGATTTTGGAATTTGGTATACTCCCGCTGCTTCACAAATGCAGCTGCTACTACAGAGTGAAAATTATGCATAAACTGATGTGTGGAATATTCTTACTTTTGTTCAGTGAACTACTGTGTCTTGGTAGGGAAATTACAGATTATTATACTCTCAACAACAGTACAATGTCATCACCATGCTTCTTAGACAGTCCACAAGTAGATGTTCACAATGGTTTCTTTTGGTGGAACTTTACCAGTTACCCCCTTGAAGCTATTGCCTTATATTTGTGGGGCAAATCCTGGATTGAACTGATGTGTGCTCAGTCTCCTTATGCTATGAGAGGACTTCTTATTGGAATACTACTACTAAGTGGGGCCACTTGTTCTGGGTTATCTACTGGAGCACTTGAGCTTGTAATAATGTTCAGTTCTCCTGATACAATGTGTGGCATTTGGTTCCATACAACTATTATAATTCTCATCCTTGTAGCAGTCTTCATACAACTCACTGTCATGAAGTGCTATGTTTTACGTAAAAGGGACATTTTGAACAATGAACAGATGTTTGCTGAAAATTATTTTGAAAAATACCTGTCCATAACTTCAACTATTTGATATGTGAAAATGTGAAAAGATTTTATTGACCTCGCCCTTAAACACACACACACACAGATATAGTGCTTTGAAAAGAACAAATTGAAAACAGTAACACTAGCTACGTATTCACGTTAATTTATACCTAAAATACAATTGATTTTTATATTATAATTTTGTTTCATTTGTTATAGATATATGTAACTTACAATAGATTTGGATTTTGATAAAATAATTTTGATATGTGAAATTTGAAAATATTGTATTGACCTCTCCCTTAAACACACACACAAAGTTATAGTGCTTTGAAAAGAACAAATTAAGAACAATACCACTATGCATTCACTTTACTTTATACCTAAAATACAATTGATTTTTACATTATAATGTCATGTCTCATTTGTTATAGATATATACATATTATGTAACTTACAATAGATTTGAATTTTGATAAAATAATTTTGTTTTCTCTTTAAGAACATTACATACACTTCCCTTTTTCAGCTCTTCTCACGCTTCAGTACGGTTGGGGGAAGGGGGTCTGGGTTGCGAGACAACTTTGCTGCACACCATTGTCTCTGTAAAAATGACACGATGACCGGTGACCACATTTGCACACGGCACACCGAGAGCCGTGATTTGCACACGGAGAGCGGACGTTACGCAAGCAAGGTTTTCGTGCGCGGCCTGTGCCAAATTACATACACGACGACCGCGGTTAAGTCTTTTTCACGTTGTGTGTGGGGGTTATGCCATCCTATTATAAAAGAAGTAGGGAGTCGGCATTTCAGTCAACTCAACCATTTTTACTGGGCGTTTCTTCTCTGCACTTTATCCCCCCATCAAACTTATTCTTCATTGCAATACTGAAAATTGAATTCAAGAATGATCCTAATTCTATGTATTACAAAGCAATTGTTTCTTTTGTGCTTCAGTTTCATGCTTCTCCAACACAGATGTTGAAATGGACCAGCAGTTACAGTGCTGCAAATGTGTATGTGAGGGTTGCTCAAGCGAGAGCTGTCAGTGCCTTCCAAAAGCAGTTTGAATGCAGTACCTGCCAATGCCTGCAAGACTGCTGTTCTGCCTCTCAACTAACCTGCAAATGTCAAGATCCCTGTCCTTGTAATCAGACTGAAGGATGCCAGGAGTCTAGCTGTTGTCAATGCAGCAAGTGTGAATCTGGAACTTGCGAGTGTAAAATCTCCTGTTCCTGTAGTCAAGCTGAAGGATGCAAAAGAGACTTCTCATGCGAATGCAAAGTCATCTGCAAATGTACATCTGGAACATGTGAATGCAAATTTTCTGGTCTATGAAGACTCTAGCTAGCTAGCTTCAAGTTGAACTTTATTGTTGTTTATTTGGTGTAGCTATCTGTTTTTATTCAATCACTATCAAGAATGTCAATATAAATATACATATTTTACATGCCTTAATATTAATAATGTATTTAAAATATGTGAGGAGGATGGCCTGGGCTGACATTGCTGGATGCAATTCATACTATTTTGCTTACAACTTTTGTACCTTTAATAGAGGCTTCTCAACGGACTAGTGCAAGTCTCCAATGCTTGATAGGGAGAGTCTGCCTGGTGATAATAAATTAGACACAAGGGATGAAGGGAATCTCTTAATGAATGTTCAGTAAGGAGGTGTGGACACGAGATTTCTCAGCAGTGGTGACACATACATAAGTTAGTAATTCCCTAGCCATAACAATTATCCTTTAGCGACTTAGGCAAAGAATGGAATCCACAATTATAGTTACAAGTGAAGCGACTTGAAAGACACAGGAGGAATTTTATGGGCCTATATTTTGATATTACTAAGAAAATTCAGAAAATGATTCAGAGCTATATTTCTTCACATGTTTGCTTCAGCTACAAGATGTAAACAATTAGTGCACTTTAAGACCAATTAGCTATTTTTCTATCTCAAGAAAACTGGACGTGTATATGTATAGCATCTGTATATACACACCGACAGCAAAAAAAAAAAAAACCCCACCACATTCATGCGCACGACACTGACCTGACGTGTAACGGTCGGGTAAAGGTATTTCAACAAAAAGCCCTTGGTTTTGCACACGGACTTTGCTCACGGGGGGACATCGTCAAAATTGCACACGGCCCGGAAACCAATATATAGATTACTCACGGGGGGTGGGGGGGGGCGTTACCTACGACCACAATGCAATGCCAAATGCACACGACGAACACCCGATATTGCACACGAAACACGCGGTTGCACACGGCGCGCGAGGCCAACCGTTTGCACGCGGACACGACCACGAAATGGCTAGAATCGCGTTTGCTATAAAAGAAGTTCAGTGTCGGCTTTTTAGTATACAATCTTCGCTGCCCCGTGTTATCTTGATCTCTAAGAACTTTCATCTTCATTAACCCTCAGCGCGCATGCGCAAGAGGGTTACAGTAGTCCTAGTGTCATTCATTCATTCTGTCACTCTGTCTGTCAACAGGCACTTCTGGAAGGTAGGAACCAGCCAGGCTTTGAAAGCGGCATCAAACAGCAGTATTTCACGAAGTAAGTAAAGTTAATATGCCAGAATTTTGATTTTGGACTTCATTTTCCAGAAAAAAGCGAGTCTTTCCAGAGCCGTGCGATCGTAGGCTTACAGCGGGAACCGCCCCTTTAAAAACTTACTTGTCACGTGAGCCAGCTTGCGTTGAAAATCAACTTTTAAATAGCTAACAATTACATGAATTCAGCGTGAGGTGTTGCGTTGTGTAGTCGTTGAGTGAGCAAGTAACTGATCTAGTAGTCTCTGGTTCGAATCCTGGTTGACGCTATTTTTTTTTTTCATCTTTTTTTTTCATCCTTTTTTTTTTTTTTTCCCCTTTTGTCTTCTTGCCTTGTTTTTCTTTATTTTCCTTTTTCTTCCTACTGATTTTATTTCTTTCCTACCTTTCTTTTCTTTCGTGTACTGTTTTTCATTCTTTCTTCTTCCTTTTTCTTTTCTTCCTACCTTTTTTCATTCATTCCTCTTTCTTTTGTCCCTCTTCATTGTCTTTTTCTCTTTCCTGCCTCTCTTCATGCCACTTCTCTTTCTTTTTTTTGTTTCTACACTTTTCCTTTGCTATTATTTTCTTTATCATACTAGCTAACTAGCGCTGAGGGTTTGCACTTCAGTGCTCTAGTTGCTACAGTACAGAAAAGTTAAAATGGCAACTTCAAGTAAATCCTGCTTCTCCAACACAGATATTGAAATGGACCAGCAGTTACAGTGCTGCAAATGTGTATATGAGGGTTGCTCAAGTGAGAGCTGTCAGTGCCTTCCAAAGCAATGTGAATGCAGTACCTGCCAATGCCTGCAAGACTGCTGTTCTGCCTCTCAACTAACCTGCAAATGTCAAGATCCCTGTCCTTGTAATCAGACTGAAGGGTGCCAGGAGTCTAGTTGTTGTCAATGCAGCAAGTGTGAATCTGGAACCTGCGAGTGTAAAATCTCCTGTTCCTGTAGTCAAGCTGAAGGATGCAAAACAGACTTCTCATGTGAATGCAAAGTCCTCTGCAAATGTACATCTGGAACATGTGAATGCAAATGTTCTGGTTTATGAACTATTGCAGCAACAACTGGAACTTCACTGTGTTATTTAATTTGTGTATTTGAACTTGTGTAACTTGTATATTTTTTATATCACTATGACTTTCCCCATTATTATATGGTATTGTTTCTTTAAAAATATAATAAATAGCTATTGATGAACATGATTCTTTAGTTACACTTTTATACACAAAGGAGGTTTCTACACAAACAACCAAGTCGATGGGCAAGGACTGGACACATGAGATCGGAAGGAGGCCCAGGAAGTTCCTCTGACAATGACAGCACATACAGTTGTTATTAACTACATGACCTGAGATCATTACCAGCTAGGCTTTAATAAAATGCACACCACAAATGACAGCAGTGTGCCAAAAGAATGAAGCAATTCTGAGGGCAAAATGGGCTGGAGAAAAGAGGTTAATTACATTTAGCAAGATGGGATTTGAAGGAGTAGATAAACAATTCTCAGTTACAAGCATGAAGTTAACAAGTTTTGAAAGTTGATATCTATAGTGCTTGATAGGCAAAACATTTCTGATTTGCTCAGCAGCAATAATCTTTTAAAAATTGCCTGTAAATAATTTTATGTTATTTAATAATTATTACTAAAGAAAAGTTCTTGGAAACGCAAAATAATTTTAAGAGCAAAATGGTAAACTGGAAAATAGAGCCCCCCCCCCCCCCCCCCCCCCAAAAAAAAAAGATTGTAGCAAAAATAGGAAACAGAAAATTTGTCAAAGCTTATGCCAGCTCCATTGCTCATTTTCACCAAGTTTGTTAAATCTACTTTGTGGGATATACCCTAGCCTCTTCCAATCTCGATCAACTCCCTGCTAATGGATTAGAATTGGGTGCTCATTACTGTAACATGAAAATTGAATCTGACTGACAAATTATGAATGACAATATAAGTGTTCAGTATCTATCCCAAAAGAAACAGTCACACACTAAGATGGCAATCCTCCACTACCACCTGAAGTGAGAATACGCCCTGTTGGAATCAGCCAATCTGTGTAAGTCTTGCTTCTTCTTGATAGCAGCCCCCTGAAGTAAGATATGATTAAAAATGATAATTCAGAGACCTGCACACACCTTAAAATTTAACATTGAGGTCCTTTCAACGCACCTGGTGGTTGTAACCGTCCAAAAAGTCTATGGCTAACTTCTTGGCAGTACCAAGCCCACGATCCTTCTGCCGCACAGACTGAATTATCCACCTGCATGCCATGAATGTCCTACGATGGGCAGAAATGGAACAAGGGACCTGAAAATGCACAGGTGCATACATAAAACAAAGGAAGAGTTCAAACACACCAGGAATAGTTTTAGTAATAGTTTCAGGGAGACTTCAATTACACCAAAGAGTCTTCAACCACACCAGGGCAAGTTAAATTACACCAAAGTTAAATGGAATTTAATGGTTACGACATTAAATGGAGTTAATAGAAGAGGTTGGAGGCACGGCTAGCGGGTAGGAGGAGTGGCAGGAAAGGCAGCTCAGGGAAGGTAAGGGACTCCTAGTTAAAAGCACGAAAACAGGTAAGGGACGCGCAATTCTAAATAGCGCTTGCAACAAGAACACGTGGAATACGCTAACGAGGAAGCGGTGAGCGCAACTTAACGTGGCAAGGAGTGTTCCCCCGCCCAATCCCATCCCACACTATCTGGGTTACATAGTATTCCTGCATCCTTATCATATTCCACCTCATTGGTGTGACGTAGGCCTGGGTGGTCGGCTCAGTGCAATGAGCCAAGCCCTACCCCCAAAACAGATAGAAAAGAGGGAGGGGCAGTTGCTTAACTAAACATGAGGTTGGTTCATTAGGATTAACACTACTTAGCACTAATTAGCACCAATTAGCACCTACTAGCTCGGGCCTATACCTCCAAAACTCAATTAATAGAATAATGGGCCTAAGGGAAGGTTTGCTTGTTTTTCAGGTACCTCTGTGATTAAACATGAGTTATAATACCATCCAACCAGAACTCTACTATTATCTCAGAATTCCATTACACGTATTTCATTTTAAATTCCACATCCTCACATGATAACCTTTTCCTCCTTTCCTCACAGTCTGTGTAGCAATTGTTGGTTTGACGTTCTCAACAGCCTGGTGAAAGATAACCATAGGATCCAGCACAATCTTCTCACCTCCACCTGATGCTGTAGCTCTGTGGGCAACCAAAAACATCAAATTAAACTAGCAATCCACATACAGAGAGAAAGTGGTGAAATAGAGAACTTTACAATGGTACAAATTTTAAGGCAAAAATGTCTTCATTCCTTACTTAGCCAGCTGTGTCTTTTTGACTAGTCCAAGAGCCTGCAAAAGAAATGAAAATCATATACATAACTGGAATTTATTACCACTGATGTTATCAGCAAAAATACTATATAAAAACTGGTGAATCAATTAACTATCTACTTGTGCATGATAAAGTATTGTTAATTACAATGTTTTTTACGTTATAAATTCTATAAATTCATTTTTACAGCTCCGGTTAAATTGCTCACTTCTGTACAAGATAGATGGATAGACAGTTGTCATAGTTATCATACAACTAATTTTGCTACATATAGATATTGCACATACCCCTTAATTTGCAGAGAAAAAAATTACTTACCTTTGTGAATACTTTGCTTGCCTGAGATTTTTTTCCATCTCGCATTAGCATGTTTATGAACTTCCTAACAAAAATGTGAGCCTCAAAGTACTGACATGCCAATACAGTCGTACTTACAGCGCCAAAGGATCGTAAAACACGGATAGGTTTTCGTGAGAACTCGGAGGATCTGGAAAGGTGTCGCCTTGCACCACTGAAGCAGCATCCTCACTGATTCTGTTGTCTCCATATGCCGCATTCAAATCCACAGAATCCTGTGCAAGTCTCGCCACAGGTGCCCCGGGAACATTTTTACGAATCCTTCTCCCCCAAACCTCAGGCAATTCTCGAAACTGTTTTTTTCTGCTGGAGTAAAAGCGAACCAGTGCTCCACTGCATATACAAACAGGTTTAATTCGCTCACAATTTGAAGGGGTACTTAGTTTACCCTAAAGTTTCCGGAGGTATTTGGCAGCATCTTTTGCGAGCCAAAGTTCTGCTGATATGAAGAGCCATTTTATCTCAACAGACAGGCGACTTCTGAGTTTCTAACTTAGACCCTTTACCAATTCTTGCGTGGTAAAAGGTCGTTAAATGTATTATTTTGGTAAAATTAATTATTGCATCTATTCAAGGATGTCATAAAAATGATACATAGTGCACATAAAACACTAGTTTCTAATTGCATCTTGTGGAGTGAAGTTGATAGCCTGTCAAACTTGAAAGTCTCTCATTTTCCTGCAACAAAATCAATAAGTATTGAAGTCAAATCATCATTAAAGTAGCTACACACAGCTGTTTAGCACAAGTCACTAACCACTTAGAGAAGAAGAAGTGTGTTATGATGAGGATAACAGCAGACAGAATGAGTATGGCTCCCATGACCAGATAAGCTGTCCCCAGAAAATGGTTTCTTCCTCCGAGCCATGAAACTTCCGACATTACGATAGACTTTCTACCATTAAATGGACCGACTGGAAAATCTTTGATGGACACAGGTGGGTTAAGGAATTCATGTGTGATTGACAAAATCAAAACATGCCTATCATGTATGCATTACGTCATTGAGTTGTAACCAATATAAATAAATAAAAAAATTTTTAAATCCAAAGTGAAAAAAATATTTTTGCCAGGTTTTTTTTTAATTATTAGATCCTATAGAAGAGGTATTAACAAAGTACCCATTAGCATAAGCAGATGTATACCAGTATCCAGTATCTATGTTCAAATAGCAAGCATGTCAATTGCTTTCTCTACCAAGCAAGTGTTAGATCCAAAACCAGCTCTAAAAACAGAAGCACTAAAAAAAAAAAAAAAATTGTTTTTTTTACCAACTCATGGAGCATGATAAGGATACTGTATGTGAGGGTAATGACATAATCACCAGCAGGCAGTGATGAGGACCGCACCTCATCCACCAATGGTCTTCCATACAGCTTCTTGAACCATGGGAAGGCAGCCACCCTGTACCAGACCATCAAGCTTTCATTCTGCAGACCCCTTCCTATCTCCGAGAGGTCACGGGGCCAGTTAGGCGGCATGATGGTGCCGTCCAGCTGTAACTCGGAAATGTTGAAAGATCTGCCAGGATTCCTGAACCGGATGGATCGGTCCGTGGGCCATGCTATGTTGGTACGGTCCAGGGTAACTGTGGTGACGTTGTTCTCACTAATGAAGGTGTCGAAGGAATCTGAGACAAAACAAAGCAGGAGCTTTACAACTTTTATTACAGTAAGTTTCAATAAAACAATACTTCTGACAAACGTATCTATAATATGTGACATTGCATGCATGCACAGTTTCAGCTAGCCATCATTGTTGGTGAAGGTAAAACTTTCTGGCAAGTTGCACCATCTCTTTTAAAACTAGTGGGAACCAGATTTTTAAACTGAACATCATGCTCACAGCACAAGCAAGATATTATCTTCAATCACATGATCACGGTAGGCCTATAATGAAGGGGTAGCAATAATTGAAGCTTCACAACCTAATGTTAACTTGCCCATTCTGGAAAGTGATGAATTTAAAACAAAGATAACACTTTCAACGCTTTCAAACGCTGCGATATTGGAGATCTGTTGTTGAGACAGAAAAAACAAGTACAGTACAGTAACCTTCCAGCGCATGCACAATGCTGGGATAACTACAAGGGCTGAGGGAAGAGTATGCAGATCTGCACTAACAGTGTCTAGACCAAACTCACCATTGAAGAAGCTGTTTCCAATGAGGCCACAAGGCACAACTGGTATATTGGTTACTGTCGAATTCACATTGATTCGTACAATTGGACGGCAATCTGAACTAGGTCCTTTGAAGCTAGAACCACGGAGTTGATTCACATCCAAGGAGTTCAAATACCGCCTGTGGTTCTGGTAGAAGTTGTCTAGACCGTAGTAGAAGTTCCACGGAGAACGGAGCTCCTGGTCAAGTCTGAAGGTCACGGAACAGTGGCAGTCAGGTCTGTAACGCCGCTCAAAGTTTGATAGGGAAGAAATGTTGAGCAAGTACTCCTCACATGTGTCAAACTCTCGCACAGATGGATCATCCGTTGCTAGGGGAGCGCAGTCCTCGTAGTAGACTCTGAATTCTCTCAACTACAATAACAGTAAAATATATATTTTCTGGGAAGATACGGAAAAGGGAGGAGGGAAGCAGCAAGGATGCTCTTAAAACACATTTCTAGAACACATTGAAAGAATTTAAGGTTTTTACAGCTATTTATGAAAAACCAAAGTGAGATAAGAGGGAAAAGGAAATGAAAGGGAAGATAAAGAAGAGAAAGGAAAGACAGCCACTGAGCCACCAATTCAGTACATGAAGTGCACCATTAATAGAACACTGTGGCAATAGCTACTGGCAAACAATACATGCTCTGAACAATCAGAAATACACTGGGAACAAAAGAACAAATGCTAGCAACAACTCTGGGTATGGAAAAGCAATAACATGAGTTTTATTACTGTGCCCTGTGACTAAAGGCCGAACTACATAACTCCTGCAGTTCAGGGCATCTAGCTCATCGGAACTTGCCGCACACCTATTGAAAAACTATACAGCGTTTTAAAAAAATACATACTGATTGTTTTAAGGTCTTCTGCAAGTGGTGTGATTGGTACATGCACAAGTGATGCCATGCGGGTATAGAATCCCAGTCAATCCCTGATCCCTGCTACTCAAGTGTTCAAGCTACGAGCAACATTAAGTTCCATAATTCAGAGGCTATGTGAGTATCTCCAGCAACAAATATATAAATAACTGAAATACACAAGTGCAAGGCCAGGCCAGTTCACATAAACAAAAAGATTGTCGGCATGTTAATACTAACTTACGCCCGATGAAAAAAGTGTGAAGACGATACCGATGATGATGAAGGCAATGCCAATGATCATGAAACCAAAGAAGACGCTGACTGCTGTGAAGACCGGCCTACAAGCAGGAATCTGCTGTTGTAGCCACTTGTTCTCTGCAACATGACAAGGGGGACATTATAGTGAGTGGAAGTCAATGAGACAATAGGGTACACCGCTACTTACACAGTGGTGTGGTAACAGAAAGGGTTGGACTCCCTAAACATTCCAAGAATGCTTTGTTTCTAAGGAGGGAAGCCAAACACTACCTCTAGATGTCTAACACCTCTAAATTGTCTCTGTGTAACCAAGGAACTGATAGCTTCCAATCAAGAAAAGGTCCCATACAAATACTTTTCGTAAGGAAAAAATTAAGAAGGTATTCGCACTTACTAAGGCCTTAAATAAAAATTGGTTCCTTGGGCTAGCTTCTACACACTCCGGATTAACTTACCTGGAGGTTTCCGAGTGTTGGAATCCGTTTTCCAAAACAAAAGCTTCTGTGAAATACTCTTGTCTTTCGACACTCCGGCATCACTCCCAGTGTGACTTTCTCTGTCCGACACGTCCTCTACCCGTGACTCTATAACTTCTACTTGAGCACTCTCCGCCATCACGTATAGTTCATACAAAGTGGACTTACAGTACACCTTCAAACAATACGCCCTCCTCGTCACCTCACCTCTCAACTACTTTTATTTTCCTTCCGTATTAAAACCCACTAAGAGGCGTGGTTCGTATTTGTAACCTTTGACCTTTCACTAATGTAATTGGACTGAAATTATTCTTTTTTTAGAGATGACTACACCTCTAAAGCCATGGGAGAGAACTGTGAGAAGCGCAGGGGGAACTTCTGCGTCAGATTCGTTACAAATTGGAGGATCTCTCAGCAATAGCAGTAGTGATAGGCCCACCTCCACTTCTCGCACTTCTACTACTGGAGGCACTGTACCTTCAGTCCCACCAAGAGTGGCTGGGGGAGGCAATGGTAAATGGCAGGGTTATAAATTAAGTTCACCACCACTATGCCACCATTTTGATTTGACTGGGACTGGTTCATTGTTGTTGTTGTCTTTGTTAGTATTTGACTCCCAAGTTCATGCTATGTATATTTAAATGATGTGCTTTAGCTGAAGACATTTCTAGATTCCTGTCAGTGAAATGCAAACAAGACCAATTTGTAGTGACTTGCTGCGCTTGAATATTTTCATACATTTTGAATTGGTGTGGACAACATTGCAGCTACTGGCATAAAATGGCAACATTAATTAGTTTTTGTCATTACAATAGAGGGTTTGAATCTATGACAAGCAAAGTGGTGGTATAACTGGGGAGGTGAGCTGTAATTGTTGGAATGCTATGTAGGTCATCACAGGGAATTGGTACATTGTAAGGCTGCTATGTAGGTCATCACAGGGAATTGGTACATTGTAAGGCTGGTTCTACCTGTCGAAACCTATGCCATAAGATCACCTCATGGTAGTATTTTCATCACTGCCAAAATTCTGGCAAATAGGTCTCATGAAATTTTTACTATCAGCAACACTTAAAAGTGCTAATAAGGAATGATGTGAAGTCAGTTGTATTTTTGTTTTTGTTTTGTTTTGTTTCTTCTCATTGTCAGTTTTATTTCTTTTCATTGTTATTGTTGTTACGAATTTAGGCAACGGTAGAATTGAAGCAATAAGTTTATGGAGGGAAAGCTTTGCTTCAAGGATATTTCCATTTAGAATAATCCACTACTCTGTATATTAGTTTAACTCTATGTTGTTAAATTAATAGTGTTGAAAGTTATTTGAGACAATGATCATGATTATTTTTGCTTGTTTATATTTAGGTGGTTACTTCTCATCACAACCTTATGTACCAAGTAAGTTGGCATTCAATTATTATCAAACTAAAGTGCACTTGATGTTTATAAGACTTCATGCTACTTCAAGAGGTCATTTATATTGATTGTTGAAGTACATAATTACTTGTAGGATTTGGTTTTGCTGGTCTATTGGGTTATGGGTGTATAACTGGTGGATTGGGTGTATAACTGGTGGATTGGGTGTATAACTGGTGGATTGGGTGTATAACTGGTGGATTGGGTGTATAACTGGTGGATTGGGATAATTGGTGGTTTGGGTGTATAACTGGTGGATTGGGTGTATAACTGGTGGATTGGGTGTATAACTGGTGGTTTAGGATAATTGGTGGTTTGGGTGTATAACTGGTGGATTGGGTGTATAACTGGTGGTTTGGGATAATTGGTGGTTTGGGTGTATAACTGGTGGATTGGGTGTACAACTGGTGGATTGGGTGTACAACTGGTGGATTGGGTGTGTAACTGGTGGATTGGGTGTGTAACTGATGGTTTGGGTGTATAACTGGTGGATTGGGTGTACAACTGGTGGATTGGGTGTGTAACTGGTGGATTGGATGTATAACTGGTGGTTTGGGTGTACAACTGGTGGATTGGGTGTACAACTGGTGGATTGGGTGTGTAACTGGTGGATTGGGTGTGTAACTGATGGTTTGGGTGTATAACTGGTGGATTGGGTGTGTAACTGGTGGATTGGATGTATAACTGGTGGTTTGGGTGTATAACTGGTGGTTTGGGTATATAACTGGTGGATTAGGTTTGGTGTATAACTGGTGGATTGGGTGTGTAACTGGTGGATTGGGTGTATAACTGGTAGATTGGGTGTGTAACTGGTGGATTGGGTGTGTAACTGGTGGTTTGGGTGTATAACTGGTGGTTTGGGTATATAACTGGTGGATTAGGTTTGGTGTATAACTGGTGGATTGGGTGTGTAACTGGTGGATTGGGTGTGTAACTGGTGGATTGGGTGTGTAACTGGTGGATTGGGTGTACAACTGGTGGATTGGATGTATAACTGGTGGATTGGGTGTATAACTGGTGGATTGGGTGTATAACTGGTGGATTGGGTGTATAACTGGTGGTTTGGAATAATTGGTGGTTTGGGTGTATAACTAGTGGATTGGGTGTACAACTGGTGAATTGGGTGTACAACTGGTGGATTGGGTGTGTAACTGGTGAATTGGGTGTATAACTGGTGGATTGGGTGTGTAACTGGTGGATTGGGTGTGTAACTGGTGGATTGGGTGTATAACTGGTGGTTTGGGTGTGTAACTGGTGGATTGGGTGTGTAACTGGTGGATTGGGTGTGTAACTGGTGGATTGGGTGTGTAACTGGTGGATTGGGTGTGTAACTGGTGAATTGGGTGTATAACTGGTGGATTGGGTGTGTGACTGGTGGATTTGACTATTAGAAATTAGTTATAGTAGTTGCCATTTGAGTCCAGTACTTATATCTTTAAACTGGTGAAAGGAGATAAGAAACTAGTATGACAGAAGCAGACTGGTTATATAATTGTACATTTTCATCTCTCCAACTTCATCACTCCGCTGTGACTGTTTGTCGTACCAAGTTGTTTCAGCTAAAGCAATTGGAATTAATTGATTTGATTTTTCTTGGCTAGCTTACGTGTGATCATTGTATTATTATTATTATTATTATTATTATTATTATTATTACTATTACTACTACTACTACTACTATGATTACCACTACTATTATTATTGGCGAGCGAAGCGAGCAAGACACTGTCAGGGGTAACACAATTGAAAATCAGGGATATTTGTTTGTTATATATGTGTGGACATACATATGTCATTTTGTACTTTGACCCTTGCGTATTTTGTGTTAGCTCTGTGTTTGACCCTGTCCCCAATTTCACCAAACAGAATCCTCTGGTTTATACCTTATCGTCCTAGAAATTGAATTGTTTACCGCTTTGAATTCTTTTGCGGTGCAGTTAAATGCTAAAACTTGTTTCTATTCGAGTTATTGGCGATGGTAAGTTAATACGCTATTTGTTAAAAGCCCTATGCAACAGTATTTACTTGAAAATGCATTGTCCACTAGACTAACCACGAAGGTAGTTCGGCGTAGCCAGACCCTTTACCGAACCGCTACGCTGGGAATGGGTCTGGGGACATGACCATGCCAAATTTGTTCTGCTGCACATATATTGCGGCGGTCAATTACCGTTAGCAAATTACCGGGAATAGCCCTCCTCAACCACAAATAGAAATTCCTGTGTGTGTCAGCCACCCTTTCCAACGCTAGGTTTAGCGATCATGACTAATTTGCGGTAGAAATTCAGGTATAAAGGAGGTGGGGCACTCACCACTTCCACATTCCTCCAGAACAAATTTGGTACGGCCATGTCCCCAGACCCTCCGCACGCTACGTGGGTCTGGCTACGCCAGACTACCACGAAGGTAAGTCTTGTGTTTAGTTGTGTGAAAGTGTTTAGCTAAAGAATATCACAAATAAATAAGTGATTTATTTTGTTTTGTTTTTGTTTTGCTGTTTTCTTTTTTCAATCCAAACAGTTGCGGGGAGTGGTTACTATGGCATTGAAACCCCTTTACCATATATACGTTGTTGTTTTGTTTTGTTTTTAATTCGACTATTTTATTAGTAGCTTGAGTGTTAGAAGTTAAAATCAAATGTTTAACAATAGTGAAGTTTTAGGCTCGCTCGCCATTTGTGCTCAAGAACATCACTAGTTATGACTATTACTACTACTACTACTACTACTACTTGTTCTGGCAGGTTTTGCAGGCAGCTATGGTGGACTAGGAGGTTACAATAGCTATGGTTACGGTTACAGACCACCCTATGGAGGTATGGGCATGTACGGTGGTGGCTATGGAGCTAACAATCTCGACTCTCCATTTGTGAGGCAGGCAGAGGTTAGTGCTTAACACGTGCATGCACACACACACACAAACACATAAACACACATAATCATATCATATTTAGATAAAAAGATTAAAATTTTTGAGAGGTCGTCTTGTTTATTAAAATGATGGGCATATGTACGTACCTGGTGAACTACTAGTTGTATTCCTTTATTATTGTAACTGCTAAGCTACAGCTGATAAAGGTGTGTTTTGTTTGTTGGTTTAGGAGAGAACACGGGCAGCATTCCAATCAGTGGAGTCAGTAGTAGGGGCTTTCTCATCTGTGAGTATGTATTACACACACTACATACATACATACATACAGACAGACAGACAGACAGACAGACAGACAGACATATTGTGTGTAGTATGAATTATATACCGAAGCACACACTGTGTTCATCATTTTGTTATCATGCACATTCAGATATCAGCCATGCTGGAGTCGACCTACATGGCTCTCCACAGCTGCTTCAGGTGAGATGGGACATGTTATGTCTCCAAGTGCAAATGTGGGTGGGGCATGAAGTAGTTTCGAGGTGATGATTAATCTACATGAAAGTCAACTAAATTAACATGTTATTATTAGTGGTGTGCTTGAGCACAAATGGCGAGCGAGCCTAAAGACTATACTATTTTTATATGAATGATTTTGACTTCTAACACTGAAGCTACTGAAAATAAGGTCCAGTTTTTTAATTTCGCATACACGGTAAAGGGATTTCAGTGCCATAGTAACAACTCTCTGCAACTGCTTGAATTGAAGGGAAAAAACAACAACAAAACAATACACGTTATTTAAAAGTTTTCTTTGTGATATTCTTTAGCTAAGTAGTGGTTGTAACACACAATGCTTTGACACAACTGGACATGACCTACACAGACTTACCTTCGCGTAGTCTAGTGGACAATGTATTTTCAAGTAAATACTGTTGCGCACGCTTATAAACCACGACAAAGAGCGCATTGACTTACCACCGCCACTAACTCGAATAGAAATGAGAGCTCCCATATAAGTTTTTGAGTTTTAACTGCACCCGCAAAAGAATTCAAAACGGTAAACAATTCAATTTCTAGGGGTGATACGGGTACTGATCGATAAACCAGAGGATTCTGTTTAGTGCAATTTGGGACGGGGTCGACCACATAACTAACACAAAAACGCGAGGGTCAAAGTACAAAATGACATACGTACGTCCAAACATATATACAAATAACAAATAAATAAACAAACATCCCCGATTTTTTTCATTTTTACCCCTTTAAGTATCTCGCTCGCTCACCAATTACTAGTTAAAGGCAGTTAGTTTATTGTTGTTTTGTTGTTGTTTTTATGGTACAAGTCTACCACACAGCTTTGGCTACCAGTTGTTTGTTTGTTTCTTGTCCATGCAGAGCTGTTCTTGGTGTGGCCCAGCACTTCACAAGCTTAAGGTGGGCATATTCGCGCGCGCACACACACACACCAATTACTGATTTTACTTTGTGTGTGGTTTGATACGTACGACAGGAACCATGTTTGGGGTATAATTTCAGCAGTAGCCATCCTACACAGACTGAGGCACTGGCTAAAGAAACTCCTGAGGTTTCTCCGACTCTCAAGAAGTGGAGAAAGGGTAGGCTAAAGGTGGTGTGAGATATTAGTGTCCTAAGAAATAGATTTCAACTTCATAGGAGGAGCTTTGGGAGGAGATGGCTTCTTCCAATGAAACGCCATCGTTGTTGGGGCAGCCTGGATTATCCCAAGAAAATAGGCAAGTCTTCTAATTCATTGTTTGTTGTGCCACCAAAAGTGGTAGTTTTCAATCTGGTGAAGTTGAAAAATAAATGTCTTGTAGCCGTAATGGTTTATCTCATTTACATTATTTGCTTTCAGTATCCTTTATGAAGTCTGTTACACATTTGGATACTGAAAAGCCACCATCTACTAACCAAAATGAAAATAAAAACGACATTAGAAAAATACATAGTAATTTTAAACTAATAACAAACAAAAATGAAATAATTACATCTAATATTTTGTGTTATGTTGAATCTTAACTGGTTTGATAATTCAAATGAATCTAATTGTTTGATTGTATATACAGTGTAGTAGTGGCTTGACTTTAAGGCATTAATAAACGATAGCAAAGGTTTTAATGGTAGTAGTACAGGAATGGGGTGCACTGATTACAACAGTTGTAGTGTTGACCATGGGGAAAACATTTTCAAACACTGTACCAAACAAGATGTTCCCATTGTTGTAAGAGGGAATAAAAACATACATCAAAATGCTCTTGTTCATTGGAGTCTCCTGGAGTTTTAAACTATTGCATGAAACATTCTGGTATAGGGCTTTCAGCTCTATAGCAACAATTCCATTGATTTGTACTTGGGGTTGATGCTATATTTACAGTTGTAAAGTATTTGACACTTTGTTACGTTTTCCTCCATAACCATACCAGCAGAAGCTATGTAAAATATTATATGTGTGGAACATTAGTAAAGGTTTTGTATTAGTAAAGATTGTATGGCATTACAGAGCTGGTTAACATTGAAGCCAAAGTTCATCACCCATTTTCTTTTCATAGTGGTGATCTTTGTCTATAGGTGCTGGTTTGTTTGTTTTTGTTTTGTTTGTTTGTTTGTTTTTTGTTTTTGTTTTTGTTAGAAGTTGATAGTCTGTACTAACGAGTCCTAATTGTACTATCATGTTATTCTGCACAGGGTGTGGCCCACTATCCTTTTCTTTGCTATCATATTTGGCATCCCATGGCTTCTATGGAAACTCACTTCTGCATTAGGTATGATGCTACGCTCAGTATTTGGTTCCTATGGTGCAATGCTCTGTGTGTGTGTGTGTGTGTGTGTGTGTGTGTGTGTGTGTGGTGTTAATACGTATGTGTATATGTTTGTAGCCAGTGTTCAGGCCCAGTCCAGCAATGAATGGTATGGCAGATAGTGAATTAATTGAATCCACTGAGTGCATAACTTGTATTTTAATAGGCATGAAGAAGGCCAAGGAGAACAATCTAAGGTGACTGCCCGAGCTCTTTATGATTTCACGCCTCAGAGGGACGACGAATTAGGTTTTACTGCCGGAGATGAACTGGTATGTACACATGTGTGGGTGTGTAGTTTTTTGTTTTGGCTTTTTGTTGTTTTAAAGAGCACAATCAAAACAAACTATTCACCAAGCTGTTTATACATGTACTCACATGTTTGGTTGTGTTGTTTTGCCATAAGCTTGCTGGGTGTGTTAGTCATAACTTTTTCTTTTACCTTTCTTTCCTGTCTTTTTTTTTTTTTTTTTTTTTTTTTTTTTTTTTTTTTTTTTTTTTTTTTTTTTTTTTTTTTTTTTTTTTTCCCTGTTGATAGGTACTGGCTCCTAGGCAACTGCAAAGTGGGTGGGTACTGGCTGGCAAAGACAGAAAATCAGGGTATATGAAAGACTCGTATATTTAAATACGCTATTCACTGACTTGCTCTTCCTTTAGGTTGGTTCCAGTCAACTATGTTCAAATCCAACCTGCAGCAGTTAGATCTGGACCAAGTAGTCGTCCTGATTCTAATTCAGGAACTCCACCATTGGGCCATGATGAGAACATTCCAGCACAGACAAGAACTCAGTTACTCAGGGCAGAAGAAACATTACTAAACGACTAATGAATAGTTTGTGGTGTGTGTGTGTGTATATATTATATTTATAGATTCTATACTTGATATCTTTACAATAGTACTTTAGGTTCTTGTCCTGTGAGATAACTCACGACTTCTAACGATTGTTATCTCACCCTGTGTTTCACATTCTCATTACCATACAATAGGTTGGTAGTTAGTAGCAACTATCCAGGTGGCAGAAGCACTAGAAGTGGTAGAGCTTAACGACGAGGAAGTACAGAGTGAAATTAAGAAACCAACACCGTGAAGAAGACAAGAAGTGATTTAAACATTTGTTGCAAGTAGTGTGCAACTTTAGAGGATTAGATGTATTCTCTCTCTTTCACAGGCTTTGTTAAACAATACAGAATTGAAAACATTTGGTCACTACCAGGAATTGAACCCTGAACCGCTTGATTAACTGCTATGCTACAGTCTCACTCTCAACAGACCAATGAAAATTCTCTTTTTTTCCCCAAAGATTCCTTTGTGAAAGAGAGAAAATACATCTAATGAGTAAAAGAAGGCTGAGAAAGAAATTGTGAACGTTAGGGAAATGTTGAAATGCCCAACTCCTGCTATGGAAATAAATCGTTTACTAAGTCACTTTTATGTGTAATAGAATGAACATTTATTATAATACAAACTAACACAGTGAAGATGATTACACGCATTAGAGTGTGGTTATGGTGGTGACATGTTTCACAATGATAGCTGTATGGCTAGTTCTCTGAAGTAGTTGTACATTACAAAGAATTCATTGGCAGGACGGTCATGACAGGATTCAGAGATCGATGAACATGCACTGCAGAACATGGTGTGTCTATTTATAGCCGATTGCAACATCACAAGGAGCATAATGCTTAGAATATTATTTTTACCATAATTATGGGCGCAAGGGGCGGGGTAGTATACAAAGCGACGTTGATGCGACGGTGTCGCGACAGTTTGCGGTGTGTCGGGGTAGCGCAGCTCTATGGCCGTGTCTCGTCAAAAGCAGTACTATAAACTAGTAAAAAATATCAGTAGTTTTACAAATGGTCAAGTCCATATTCCGAATGAAGACGTGGTGGCTGCGGACTCCCTAACAGCCTTATCCCTGACGTTCTCCCCAAAGAGCGGTCTCTACCGAGGAGGTAGCTTTGGTTTCAGGTTAGATCTTCGCGGATTCCCGGAGAAAGCCCCAGGAGTGCTGTGTATAACAAAAATATATCACCCCAATATTGATATATCAGGAGAAGTCTGTCTAAATCTCTTGGACGACATGTGGAGCAGCAGTATAACTCTGGAAGATGTGGTTCAGGGAATTTTATTTCTTTTTTATAATCCTAACTTGGAGGACCCACTGAATGACCTATTATTTGATGGTACTGAGGCTTTCGAAGATTTCAAGATAAATGTTCGTGAAAGTTTGAAGGGAGGTTGTGTTGATGGCTTCGAATTTGATAGGAATCTACCCGATGATTTTGTTGACAATGAAGATGTTGAGGAGGACAGTAACAAAACAGGAAATACAGTTGAGAAGTGCACAAGTGAAGATACCGAAAAGGAAGATGTTATTGAAAACTCCATGACAATGCTATTTGCAGAAGGCGATGCCAATTTGGATAACACTACTGGGAGTACCAACACAATAGAAAATGTTTCTCAACATGGCAACAACAATTCTCGGTCTGATCTAAGTAATCACACTGAGGAAATGAATGTCTCACCTGCCCCTAGTCGTCTAACTGTAACGAGTATTATTAACTACCTAGTTGGTATTTTTAGCAATACAAGGATTTTCTTAAGAACTAAGAGTACACTGTGGTCTCTGTGGACCTATAGAACTATTTTTATATTTAGATAGTAATCATTGTGTTTTATCTGTTTGTCAATTCATGTCACATTATTCAAAATATTATTTCAATATTCACACAACTATCAATCTAAGTGACATTAAGTAGCTATATAACCTGGTTTAGAAAATAAAGAAACATTTAAGAATTACCAACTTGTTATCAATACTTGTTTGTTTGTTTTGTTTTTTTAAGAAAAAGAATATAAAAGGGCAAAGCAATAAAAAGTACTGCTATGAAAATGAAATACTGAGTAGGGTAATAGGTTGCAATAAAGTTATCCGGCACTGCTGATAGTCCCCAAGATGACACACAGTTCCCTCTTACTGCTATAGATAACCTCCGGAGTATGTAGGAGCAAGCAAGGACAAATAACACAAAACAGTAAACAATTAATTAGCACTTTCATTCATTTGATAAACATGTATTCACACTTCATTTACACACACATTCACACATTATCTTTACTTAGATACCCCCCTTGGACTGAGCTATAGTATATAGTGGACTGACCCAGCTTCAGTTGTTGTAACTGCAGTTATGGATCAAGTCACTCTGCTTCAACTCTTCTAGCCACTAGAGCTGGGACCTTACTTCATTGCAACGCATCTCTTCTTTGCATATTGTAACTACTCGACTTCTATTCATTTACTTATCATAGTGTCATCATCTCATTCTTCATTTCGATATAATAACAAAACCTATCAACTTCGATTGTCTGGGATGTTGTCTGACTTCACTCTAGACTAGCATATAGTGGAACACTAGCCAGGAAGCGACACTCCCGGTGAAGTGCTCGGTACATTCAAGGGCGAGTTGTGCTACAAATACTGAGCAACCAGCCGCTACACTTAATTGTGCACTAGACGATTCAAGGTAACTGGTGGAATTGGAGTCCCCTGACTCACTGGTCAGGTGACCTCCCAGTGACTTCAGGAAGGAAAGGGAGCTTGGGCCTATTACTCTGGAGGTTTCTATTGCCACTGGCTGAAAGAGGTGGTGGGGTGCTACATATTGATATTTTTCCAGCTTTCATTCCTCTGCTCTAGCTGCTACGTCACCAGTTTTTAGCAGTTGCTTGGCCCCTACATGAAGTAGCATCCCAAACAAGTGGACGACCAGACTTTCATGGCACCAAGGTCATCCCCTCTTCCAATCGGTTCTCAGGAGACCAAGTGGCTCCAGCCTTGAAGGAGTTCCAGCTGCTGTCAGGAATTGGTGGATAATGTCATTGATGGTTGCATGTCTCACATGTCGACCTTCACTTGATTTACAGCCGAGACCATGCAACTCATGAAGGCACCTCAGCACCACAATGTGACAAATGTGATGATGATAAGGTTTAAACAGGATGAGGGAGACTCTTTTTATTCTTAAAATAATTACGCTGAACTACATTTCACAATTTTGAAATTAAAATAATAATTATTTTTAATTATATATTGGGTGTATCAACAAGCTATAACTAGCTACTTGGCATGCAAGTTATTTGTACATTTTCCTTGACCACAAGATTCCAATATTTTTTAAATGTACAATGAGAAGATATTTAAGGATACCTTTAGATTAATGCTTTGGTTTTCAATTACAGCTTTTCTACTAGAATATCACTTCTTATTTATTTATTTATTTATTTTAAGCAGACTTGAATTTTAGTTTTTGTAGCTATTGGTTAAATTGCTCATTAGTTTTGGTCTTAGAGTGTCCAGGCCCCAGAGCCTGGAGGAAGAGAGGTGACAGCCCGAGCTCTTTATAATTTCATACTTCAGAGACGACAAACTAGGTTTTTCTGCTGGAGATGAACTGGTATGTACACATGTGTAGAGAGTTTATTGTTTGTTTGTTTGTTTTTGTTGTTGTTTGTGAGGGCACAATAAAAAAACTATCTCAAAGTTATTTATACATGTACTCACAGGTTTGTGTTGTTTGATTGTGCTATGAGCATGTCAGTGTGTTCGACAAACTTTTTGCTACCTTTTTTTTCCTTCTTCCTGTTTGTAGGTGCTGGCTCCCCGGCAACTGCAAAGTGGGGTTGGCAAAGACAGAAAATCAGGGTATATGAAAGACTCGTACATTTAAATACGCTATTCACTGACTTGCTCTTCCTTTAGGTTGGTTCCAGTCAACTATGTTCAAATCCAACCTGCAGCAGTTAGATCTGGACCAAGTAGTCGTCCTGATTCTAATTCAGGAACTCCATTGGGCGATGATGAGAACATTCCAGCACAGACAAGAACTCAATTGCTCAGGGCAGAACAAACATTACTAAACGACTAATGAAGTAGTTTGTTGGTATGTGTGTGTATATATTATATATATATAATATCTATACTAGATATCTTTACAATAGTATCTTTAATTTCTTGACCTGTTGAGATAACTCAAGACGTCTAATGGTTGTTATCTCACTCTGTATCGCACACTCTCAGTGTTTCTCACTCTGTATCGCACACTCTCAGTGTTACTGTAGGATAGGTTAGTAGTTAGTAGCAACTATCCAGGTGGTAGAGGCACTAAAACTGGTAGAGCTTGACAACGAGGAAGTACAAAACAAAATAAGGCGACCAACACCGTGAAGAAGACAAGGAGTGACTTAAACAATTGTTGCAAGTGGTGTGTGACTTTAGGGGACTGTTGAAATGTCCAACTCCTGCTATGGAAATAAATCGTTTACTAAATCACTTTTTTGTGTAATAGAATAAACATTTATCTAAGTAAAAACTAACACAGTGAAGATTATTACACTCATTAGAGTGTGGATATGGTGAAATGTTTCACTTTATTTAACTCTCAAATATGTACAGTAGTTGGTTTGGGTTCAATTTTACCTTGGAAGCTTGAGAAAGGAAAAGCCTTGTGATTTTTTTTTTTAGAATCACCTGAAGTGATAACTGTGTGGCTGGTTCCTCCCTGATCAAGCGGTACATTCAAATTACTAATTGGCAGTTGTAGGGAGGGTCGGGACTTGATTCAAAGATGGATGAACTGCACTGCAGAACATTTACCATGGTATGTGTGTGTGTGTGTGTGTGTGTGTGTGTGTGTACATGCATGATACGACAATGGTCAATAGAGAAGTGCCCTGACTCCAGCAGCATCAGTAAACATGTGCATATTCATGACATTCCTTAGAGAGTCCTTAAAGAGAGGGATGAAATGTTTAAAAGGGAAATTCCCAGTGTTTCTATTTATAGCCGATTGCACCATCACGGAGCGTAACGCGAAGAATGTTTTTAGTATTATTTGTGCGTGGGCGCGGGGCGGGGGTGTAGTATATAAAGCGACGATGACGGGACGACGATGACGGGACGACGGTGACGAGACAAAAGTGCTGGAACAGACAGCGGTGTGGTCGGGAAGCTATGGCCGTGTCTCTTCCAAAGCAGTACTGTAAACTCGTAAAAAATATCAGTAGTTTTACTGATAGTCAAGTCCATATTCAGAAAGAAGCCGCGGTGGATGTAGACTCTCTAACAACCTTATCTCTGACGTTCTCTCCAAATAGCGGTCTCTACCGAGGAGGTAGCTTTGGTTTCAGGTTAGATCTTCGCGGATTCCCGGATAATGCCCCAGAAGTGATTTGTGAAACCAGCATCTATCACCCCAATATTGACATGTCAGGAGAAGTCTGTCTAAATCTCTTGGACGACATGTGGAGCAGCAGCGTTACTCTGGAAGATGTGGTTCAGGGAATTCTGTTTCTTTTTTACAATCCTAACTTGGAGGACCCACTGAATGACCTGTTTGACGGTAGTGAGGCTTATGATGATTTTAAGGAAGATGTTCGTGATAGTTTGGAAGGAAATTTGGTTGCTGGCTTCCCATTTGAAAGGAATCTACCCGATGATTTTGTTGACAATGAAGATGTTGAGGAGGACAGTAACAAAACAGGAAATGCTGTTGAGAAGTGCACGAGTGAAGATGCAAATAAAGAAGATGAAGATGTTATTGAAAACTCTAAGACAATGCTATTTGCAGAAGGCAATGCCAATTTGGATAACACTACTGGGAGTACCAACACAATAGAAAATGTTTTTCAACATGGCAACAACAATTCTCAGTCTGATCTAAGTAATCACACTGAGGAAATGAACGGCTCACCTGCCCCTAGTCGTCTAACTGTAACGAGTATTATTAACTACCTAGTTGGTATTTTTAGCAATACAAGGATTTTCTTAAGAACTAAGAGTACACTGTGGTCTCTGTGGACCTATAGAACTATTCTTATATTTAGATAGTAATTATTGTGTTTTATCTGTTGTCAATTCATGTCACATTATTCAACAATATTTCAATATTCACACAAATTATCAATCATAAATGACATTAAGTAGCTACATAACCTGGTTTAGAAAAACATTTAGGAATTACCAACTTGTGATCAAAACTAGTTGGGTTTTTTGTTTTTGTTTTTTTAAGTTTTTTAGTGTGTGTTTTATTGATGATGATAAGGTTTACAGGATGAGGGAGCCACTACACTACAATAAATAAGTTTAATCTGATATTACAGGCAGCTGGACTATTTAATAGAACTAGCTACCCTGATAGCTAGCCAGGTGTAGCAACTTTCAGAGCATTTATTTCAGTAGAATAAAACCATAATATTTCGGCTTGTGGAGCCTTCTAGTGGTTACTGAACTGAATGAGGGTGACTGAACAAGGAACTTTATATAAACAGATGATATAGAACATGAGATCATTGTGTAGTGGGGCACAGCCCCTGGGAATGTTAGTTTGTGTTGGGAGGTGTGAAGGTGTAGTCTTAATTGAGACAATTAATTAGTGGCAGTCATTCTGGGGGGAGGGGCCTTGGAGGCCAGAGAGGACCCCTCAGAGAATGACTGCCACTAATTAATTGTCTCAATTACAGACTAGACCATCACACCTCCCAACACCAACTAACATTCCCACTACACAATGATCTCATGTTCTGTATCATCTGTTTATATGAAGTTCCTTGTTCAGTCACCCTCATTCAGTTCAGTAACCACTAGAAGGCTCCACAAGCCGAAATATTATGGTTTTATTCTACTGAAATAAATTCTCTGAAAGTTGCTACACCTGGCTAGCTATCAGGGTAGCTAGTTCTATTAAATAGTCTAGCTGCCTGTAATATCAGGTAAATGCAATAACAAAACTCAAGATCAGAACTGAAAGAAAAAGATAAGTTATAAGCATGGGCATGATGAGTGTACATAGAGAGCAAGGGAAAGGAAATTTAATCAATACAATTAGGAATTAAGAGTTGAGGGAATAAGAAATTCAATCTATACAATTAAGGATGTGAATAGTATAATTAGTGTAATAGAGTTAGTTTAAGACAGTACTATAACTACATTTCATAATTTTAAAATTAAAATAATTATTTTTAATTATATATTTGGTGGATCAACAAGCTATAACTACTTGGCATGCAAGTTATTTGTACATTTTCCTTGACAGCAAGATTCCAATATTTTTAAAATAGCTAAAATGTACAATGAGAAGATATTTAAGGATACCTTTATATTAATGCTTTGGTTTTCAATTACAGCTTTTCTACTAGAATATCACTTCTTATTTATTTATTTATTTATTTTAAGCAGACTTGAATTTTAGTTTTTGTAGCTATTGGTTAAATTGCTCATTAGTTTTGGTCTTAGAGTGTCCAGGCCCCAGAGCCTGGAGGAAGAGAGGTGACAGCCCGAGCTCTTTATAATTTCATACTTCAGAGACGACAAACTAGGTTTTTCTGCTGGAGATGAACTGGTATGTACACATGTGTAGAGTGTAGTTTTTTGTTTGTTTGTTTGTTTTTGTTGTTGTTTGTGAGGGCACAATAAAAAAACTATCTCAAAGTTATTTATACATGTACTCACAGGTTTGTGTTGTTTGATTGTGCTATGAGCATGTCAGTGTGTTCGACAAACTTTTTGCTACCTTTTTTTTCCTTCTTCCTGTTTGTAGGTGCTGGCTCCCCGGCAACTGCAAAGTGGGGTTGGCAAAGACAGAAAATCAGGGTATATGAAAGACTCGTACATTTAAATACGCTATTCACTGACTTGCTCTTCCTTTAGGTTGGTTCCAGTCAACTATGTTCAAATCCAACCTGCAGCAGTTAGATCTGGACCAAGTAGTCGTCCTGATTCTAATTCAGGAACTCCATTGGGCGATGATGAGAACATTCCAGCACAGACAAGAACTCAATTGCTCAGGGCAGAACAAACATTACTAAACGACTAATGAAGTAGTTTGTTGGTATGTGTGTGTATATATTATATATATATAATATCTATACTAGATATCTTTACAATAGTATCTTTAATTTCTTGACCTGTTGAGATAACTCAAGACGTCTAATGGTTGTTATCTCACTCTGTATCGCACACTCTCAGTGTTTCTCACTCTGTATCGCACACTCTCAGTGTTACTGTAGGATAGGTTAGTAGTTAGTAGCAACTATCCAGGTGGTAGAGGCACTAAAACTGGTAGAGCTTGACAACGAGGAAGTACAAAACAAAATAAGGCGACCAACACCGTGAAGAAGACAAGGAGTGACTTAAACAATTGTTGCAAGTGGTGTGTGACTTTAGGGGACTGTTGAAATGTCCAACTCCTGCTATGGAAATAAATCGTTTACTAAATCACTTTTTTGTGTAATAGAATAAACATTTATCTAAGTAAAAACTAACACAGTGAAGATTATTACACTCATTAGAGTGTGGATATGGTGAAATGTTTCACTTTATTTAACTCTCAAATATGTACAGTAGTTGGTTTGGGTTCAATTTTACCTTGGAAGCTTGAGAAAGGAAAAGCCTTGTGATTTTTTTTTTTAGAATCACCTGAAGTGATAACTGTGTGGCTGGTTCCTCCCTGATCAAGCGGTACATTCAAATTACTAATTGGCAGTTGTAGGGAGGGTCGGGACTTGATTCAAAGATGGATGAACTGCACTGCAGAACATTTACCATGGTATGTGTGTGTGTGTGTGTGTGTGTGTGTGTGTGTACATGCATGATACGACAATGGTCAATAGAGAAGTGCCCTGACTCCAGCAGCATCAGTAAACATGTGCATATTCATGACATTCCTTAGAGAGTCCTTAAAGAGAGGGATGAAATGTTTAAAAGGGAAATTCCCAGTGTTTCTATTTATAGCCGATTGCACCATCACGGAGCGTAACGCGAAGAATGTTTTGAAAGACGTTATGTGCAGAACGGCTGACCCTCACCTTTGACCTCACGCGATGTCTTTGCGCGCGCTCTTGTTGCTAGCTGTCACCTTCGACCTTTGTGGAAAGTTGTCCTTGGTGACCCTGCAAGATTGATTTAGGAGGAGGTGGTTCGTTTTGTTGGCTAGGCTGTATTTGTGCTACACGTGAGTGATGATAAAGGAGAAGAGGACTGCAATGGCAGGAATTCACTTATGCTATGCGATAACAAGTAAGTGTACTAAATACTGTGATGTGTAGTGTTTAATAGATAGCTAATGAATTGTATTTAGGAGTTTTGCAAATTATTTGACATGACAAAAAAAACAGAGTTTTCTTTAAACACCTCTCCCCGCCAAACTTGTAAAGCATGTAACTGTCTGAACTAATCATTTCTGCTGCCAATTTATTGCTGAAAGTGTGGGTTATCGAATAATGAGTAATAGCATGGGTAACAGTGCTATTAGGGATCAACAGCACTCGTAAAGCAATTGAAATAGTACTGAGAGAGTGCTATTTCAATTGCTTTACGAGTGCTGTTGATCCCAAAAGTACAGGTTACCCGTGCTGTCACTCGCTAATAGTAGGCCATCTTTTTTTTATTTTATCATTTGCACTTGTAGCTACACTGTATCAGTCACTCACTATCTTTGTATTTCAGTTAGATTCCTCTGGAATTTCGATTTCAACCTATTGCTCCTCTTAAAATGTTGAAAACTTTCCGTCTAATATGGGTAGAGCTTCTGTGGTACAGAATGACATTGTCTCCAACTAGAATCTCTCCAACTGTATGTTTCCAAGGTTGATACTGCATGCGTGCACACTTATCCGTATTATTTTACTTAGCTACTGTGGTATTTCACTTAGTTTCCACTTAGTTACCGTGCTATTTCACTTATGAGCTTGCTATTTCACTTTCTCTGTGCGACTTCAATTGAAGAGTGATTTTCCCACACAATTTTGAATGGGCAATTTACGTGCCTTACTATTAGATTTAGAAATTGCTGTGACAATACGCCATCTGACAAGGAATAGTCTGAGAGAACAAACTCAAAACCTGTTTCATTTTGGTTTTCTTCATGTACATGTTCCATATCATCGTCAGGAGTGGCAGTAAACACTCGGCCACTGTAACTAATGAAATGCCCCCCCCCCCCCACCTCCCTAGTACTTTAGTGAGATTGTGTTGTTGTTTTTTCCCATTAGTGTACTGGCAATTTTTAATTAACAGTGGTATACATGATGACAGTGGCTAAGGTGTAAGGCTAAGTAGGAAAAATAAATAATACAAAAAAAAAAAAGAGTGGGGGGAAATTTTTATTCTAAGTCTTGACACAGAATTACATCTTATAAGGTGTATTGCATGATTAACTTTAATGTCGATTTCCCCCCCCCCCCCTCCCCCATTAACTTAGCTCCCCCTTGGGTGACAAGCCGGAAGAGCCTAATGATGATAGGGATAATAGGGTGTTGAACTTGTCTACAATCTGTATGGGTCATGAGATCCTCAGAAGTGTGTCTAAGAGTTGGCCAGAGATATATTTATCGTATTGACAGTGGTTAGTGTGCAGCAGTTCAATATGATGGGATTTCTTGGATAATATTTGTTTGTATTAAAGTTCAATGTTTTTTTTTTTAATAGCAGCCTAAATGTTTGATTAAAAAAACATTTAGGTATGACTAGTGGTTTGAACTTTAATAATCAAGTATGAATATGATGGGATGGAAGTCGACGGCTTCTATATCGATATCTGAACACAGCTGATGTCTTTTATAGTAGGCCTTCACTATGTATATAGAAATTTGTAAGTAAGTAGCTGCAGTCAACAACTCCACATTAGTTCTCAAGATGTCTGGTCGAAGCATTTATTTGAAGTGAGAATTCATATCAGGTGGATTTATTGAAGTTAAATGGGGAACAAAAACAATAGCGGCCGCATTAATGCAGCCACGGAAGTCGATCACTTTAAAGAATCATAAAAAATACAATATTAAAGCTATATGTGACATACGGTAATCAAAAGACTGCTCATTCTGACAATGGCTAAAACTTTCTTTTGCTACGTAACCTTTACCAATTTTTTGTACCATTCGATCAGGAGTTTACGGCTTCTTGTTTTACAACCTTTGAGGCTATTAAAAGCTTCTGGTGAATTTAGCCATGTAGAGAAGAAGAAAGTAAGGACAGATAGTTAGCTACCTGTGCAGCCGTTTTCCTTAGGGTTAGAAGTATAGAAAGTAATGATGGAGCCTCAGGGAAGCCAGTATAATCAAGCAGTACTAAGTCCAGTAGCAATAGATGTCTACCTAATACAGGTATTAGTAGGAAGGGATGATGAATCTGTAATGATAGAAAGAGTGCTAGGAGTGTGAGAGCAGCAAGCAAGAGAAGGTTTGATTCAGTTTATTTGAATGTTAGAAGTGAATGTCATACTATTCTGTGTTGAAACAAAGTTGGGTTTTTTCTATAGCCTTATTTATACATTAAAATAGGATGGGAAAAGAAATGTATTTTATTTTATCACTTTTAAAAAGTCACTGATGAAGGCTACATGGAGCTGAAACATTTGAACTATTATTACAGATACTACAGAAATTAAAAATAAATATGTTTTAGTATGAAGCTGTATATTTTTATGTAGTAATAATGAATCTTTATGTAATACTTAATTAAGTTATTTTACCATCACTTCATCCTTGGTCGTAACTTGTGATACCTAAATTTTTAATCAGTGAATGAGTATTGATCAAAACTGAATCCTGTCATTCATTAGTAGTGTATGCCTGTGTGTGCAACTAGTTTCCTGTGTAGGAATGTTTCTTCTATAATATATAGAGCTGACGTTTCTTCCCTGTCACTAACGTCTAAAATTAATGTTGTGGTTTTTTACCACACTTTCTTGACCGTTCTATTTCTGCATTATACTACAGTATGTGTTCATGCATGCCTCTACCTCTTGTTGTGTTACAACTGACTCCAATCTAGAGATCCAGAACGGCCGTGTTAGTGAATATTTTTAAGAGACTATACCTCTTAGCTAGAGTTTGATAAACTGTTTCTAACAATTTCTTGGTAGGATCAGCTTGCAGAGTATAAGTTGAAAATATCATGATTGCATTTATTCACTTCAGTGTGTTTTGTTTTTCTATTGCTTTTCCTTGTAGTGGGATGGAGTGGGTGAAGCTGCTTTCGATGTCTCTGACTTAGACTAGCTGTGAATGATGGCTCAAGAAGTGTCAACATTTGATCATATAGAGTTACCTGACATTGCTAAGTGATGGCAAGGTGAGTGTTCTCAGAGTGTGTTTGTAATAAGGAAGTATTGATTCCAATAGGTCTACATTGCTAGAAGGTATCACCAACACTCGGAGCAATTAGTGGTTCTGGCTAGCTTGTTGTGGTCACCTAGGACAAAAGTGTGTGTGTTTGTGTCAATAAATATACATGTAAATATGTACGTCAAGTAATGTTATCAGATGTCACTGTATATGAGACCAGTACTATCGCAAGATGTTGATAATCGTAGTGATCTGAATGCTAGTCCATACTCTGGCAAGTTTCTGAAGGCTGATCTTATGCAATATAACCTGTGATTTCCCCCTAAGTGAATTTGTGCCTCCCAAGAATTGCCGATTTAATTCCTGGGGAACACTATTGCAATAACAAGGAGTGACTAATGCAGTAACATTAACACATGATCCTGTGACTGTTCTGTTGGAAGATGTCTATTATTTCAGCTAACTTTATTTTGTGTAATCTATGACCTTCAGTGGCATTGGCATCAGCTGTGTCTAGTTCAGTTCTAGTTAGGAGGTTATACCTCCATGTATTCTACATACACAAGGAGTCTATATGTAGGATAATAAGTTCTGTTCTGTTAGTCAGTTTTGTCAATTAGTTGTTATGAGTTTCATATCACTAAATTACCAGCTGTAGCTGTACCAAGTAGAATGCTTGGTTTCCCTCAGTTGGAACATCTCTAAAAATATTCCAGTCTGCGGAACGTTTTAGTTCTTTTAGAACCTTTTAGAGGAGCCCTGCAATGGCAGTCAAGTGTGGGCACATCTGAACAATTTTTCAAATTTTATCCATCTGTGTCTCTGGCTTGTAGTTTATAAGCACATTATTTATTCCTGACAGGCTTTAGGATCTATTTTGATCGTGTCATATTTAATTTCACTTTACTGGACCCTTTACCTACTGCTATGCGGCGGGTAGGCTGACATTAAGTAGTTGTCCCCTCACCAATTGGGAAGACCACAAACAATAGATGACATAATAAGGTGGTATATCCTGTGACGTAAGACTGCTCTAACTTTTTGTGTGTGTTGTATTTCTATATGGCTGACTGAGTTGAATAATTCATGTGCCATGAAATATCTTAGTGGTTATTCAGTCATTCTCGGCTGAAATAATTATTGGCTGTTAGAACGAGAAAAATTTGCTATTATCTTAGTGGTTTTACCCACACTAATTAAGCCCACCATCACATCACCCGAGCCCAGGTAAAGGTCGGCAGAGGACCTGCAAATACTGCGACCATTTGGCTAAGCGATCACGTGTGGGGTGTCACATGTTGAGCAATGGCATCCGGGCATTAGTCCTGATAGCCACTGTTCTCAGTGCTTGTAGCCTAAGCCTAGTAGCTACCTGTTACTTCCTTGCCAGAATGGCTGGTTCACCCGGCACTATTAGCTCTCTAAGGATGGCTGCTCATCAGTGGTGGTATTATTTAAATAGTAAGGGGCTGGAGATATACACTACTGTACTCTATGTAATTAGCTTTCTGTAGGTCAGGTTGGATTAATAGGATCTAAATCATCAATCAAATGGCCTTCATTGATGCAATCAGCTGAAAATAGGAGTTCTATGGCTTGATAATACATGGACATGCTGCCGGTCCATTTGCCTTGCTTAACTAGTACAGTTATGTTATGAGTTGGACTCTAGCTGTTACTCTACCCAACAGTTGCAATAGTTACTAACATGCAATGGACAATGATGATCATAAAATTTTGCATGAAGGTTCGAATAAGAAGAGTGGGAGCCGGCAATGCACCCCACACCTGTAACGAAGGCTTACGCCTGATCATAACGAGGGTTGGCAGCATGATTTTGTGATTTAGAGATATGTGCAGTATTTAGTAATGGCCGTATTGTCAAGATTGGCTCTGTCAAAGTGATCAGTATTCTCGAAAGCTTGGAAACTCCTGAATCAGTCAGGTTGCATGCTGTAATTGATATTTGACATGAGAGTGTTACATGAGAAGGGAGGCGGAGCAAATAGGGATTACATAATGAGAGAGATTAGAGAATGAACTGTAGTGCTGGATGTGTCTTGGGATTCATAAGCCACACTACACTATTGCCAGTGTGGCATTATAGAGAGCATGGATAGGCAGTTCTAGTACATATAGTTAGATTTCCGCCAAATAAAGGTGTGATGGTCTGTCTGGGGCCCCTTTGAAAGTGTCTATGCAGGGCACGCTGCCCTTCACTCTATTTATTCTTACACTATCACAGTCGCTGCCTGTCTATTCACACACGATCAGGCTCTTTGCCTATCTATTCTCTCACTCTCGCTGCATGTCTATTCTCACACGATCAGGCTCTCTGCCTGTCTATTCTCTCACTCTCGTTGCCTGTCTATTCTCACATGATCAGGCTCTCTGCCTGTCTATTCTCTCACTCTCGCTGCATGTCTATTTTCTTACTCTCAGGATCACTGCCTATGTATTCTGCACTATCAGGCTCACGGCCGTCTATTCTCTCACTGTTAGGCTCGCCGCCTGTCTAGTCTTACACTATCAGGCTCATATTCTCTCACTATCAGGTTTACTGCATGTCTACTCTCACACGCAGGCTTGCTGTCATCTATTCTCTCACTCTCACTCAGGCTCGCTGCCTGTCTATTCTCACACTATCGGGATTCTGCCTGTCTATTCTCACTCTCACTCAGGCTCACTGCCTGTCTATTCTCTCACTCAGGCTTGCTGCCTATCTATTCTCATACCAGCAGACTCACCGCCTACCTATTCTCACACTATCAGACTCACTGCATCTGTGCACTCTCAGACTCACTGCCATCCAATCTTGCACTATCAGACTTGCCTACCTAATCTTGCACTGACGCCCAGGGCCTATCTATTCTTGCATACACTATCAGGCTTGCTGCCTATGTTTTCTCAGGCTCACTGCCTATGTAGTCTCAGGCTCACTGCCTATGTAGTCTCAGGTTCACTGCCTATGTATTCTCAGGCTCACTGCCTATGTAGTCTCAGGTTCACTGCCTATCTATTCTCAGGCTCACTGCCTATGTATTCTCAGGCTCACCGCCTATGTATTCTCAGGTTCACTGCCTATCTATTCTCAGGCTCACTGCCTATGTAGTCTCAGGTTCACTGCCTATCTATTCTCAGGCTCACTGCCTATGTAGTCTCAGGTTCACTGCCTATGTATTCTCAGGCTCACTGCCTATGTAGTCTCAGGCTCACTGCCTATCTATTCTCAGGCTCACTGCCTATGTAGTCTCAGGTTCACTGCCTATGTATTCTCAGGCTCACTGCCTATGTAGTCTCAGGCTCACTGCCTATGTAGTCTCAGGTTCACTGCCTATGTATCTCAGGCTCACTGCCTATGTAGTCTCAGGTTCACTGCCTATCTATTCTCAGGCTCACTGCCTATGTATTCTCAGGCTCACCGCCTATGTATTCTCAGGTTCACTGCCTATCTATTCTCAGGTTCACTGCCTATCTATTCTCAGGCTCACTGCCTATGTAGTCTCAGGTTCACTGCCTGCCTATTATTCTCTCGCTGCCTGTGTACTCTTTGAGCTGATGGAAGCAAATTAATTTAATATTAGAATTCCACCATGTGTTAACAATGTTACTGCAAACATGTCTTGTATCTATATCAGAAAGGCCAATCTTCCTGTAGCATATTGCCCATTTTTGTGAAATAACATGTAATGTACATGTATTACATTGAGCGACCAATAGTTTAGTTACATGTATTACAAGTGCAACATAATGTAGTATTCTTCAAAATACTTATGTAAAGATGGTTATGATGTTTTGTACTGCTTAGAAAAGTTTAGTAGAATTTTTTACAATCTATCTTTATTTTGCTCTCTGTTAAATTCTCAGGATTAAGCAAATCTATCTCAAACTGCAAGAAATTATTTGCTCACATGATTACGACTTGACGATAGGGGGACCTTTTCCACAACAGTTAGTACCCTATGTGAAGCCAACAGCTTCATGTTTTCTCAAACTTTCATGTTTTCTCTGACTGCTATAACATTTACATTTTATTTCATCATTAGTATTCACGCATGCTTATTTGTTCTTATTTTCGTGTACCGTTGATCGTCGTGATGTTTCGTTTTTTTGTTTATATTTATCACCTAGAACACTGTCATTGACTGTTCTTACTGGAACTCTGACGCTACCATACCCGCTAGTGGGTCTTCACTGCACTAGTTACTCTGTTTCTGCTTGGTGTAGTGTGTGTCAATAGACTACGCTGGGATCAAGTCCTCAACTTGCTGGATAGTCCCTCTTGTACATGCACACTGAGGGCTAATAATAATAGTAACAAATTGTAAAGATTTTGTGTGTTAATATTAACTTATGTTCTTCGTATTCATCAATCACCAGCGTTATTCATTTAAAATCATATATAAATTTTAGTTATTTTGAATGTAAATTCAATACAGACTACTGTGTGTAAGTATTGCTGATACGTTTGTAGTTGGGATTTAGTTTGTATTGCAAGTAGGCATTGATCTTTGTATATCAGATAGGATTGCAATCTTCACTTTGAATCTCTCTAGTGAGAATGTTCGCGGATTCTTCATCATCAGTGATGTGTTCCACCTCAGTTTATTTCTCTTATTATAACAATCTTGTTTCAATACTCTATACTTGTATTATATATGCCACTTAATTGTTTTATTTACCCCGCCCTTATAATTGTTATATATTTTTTGGTTAAAATGGCCCAGCTCCCCCCTCCCCTGTATGAAGCCCTGACCAAATACTGGCATATGTAGACACACTGACAAACTTCAGTTCCTTCCCCTACTCTAAACTTGGGTCTGAAGAAGCCTGTAGCAGAGAAAATAAATGCACTGCCAGTATCATAAATATTGGGAGTTTTTAAAACCAAACTTTGAGGGACTACGGGGGAGAGGGGGAGGGGGGGTGGGTGGTTTATTTGAATAGATGAATCAGGTAAACACTTAATGCAAAACTATAGCAGAGACATTTGGAAAAGCTGAGCAGAGGATAAAGGGTAGGAGCAGGTGGTAGCATTACTAGTTAAGATCTCCTTTTCCTCACTCAATTACGCAGATGCCCATTAATTGGGTTAACTGAAAAACAACAACAACAAACAAATAACTTCATCAAGTGATACTATTATGGATAAATTAATAGTGCTAGTAGAGATGTGTCAATTGGTGAGAAATAATCACGATAATTCAACCCTTTCACAAGCAATAGTGCCTCACAGAGCTCTCTTCTGAAATTGTGCTTAAAGTGTAAATCTCTACTCATACAAATCACTCACTCACAAGAAAGGGAAACTCAGCTTAAGGAAGAGAAGAGTGTGGAGGAATTTAGTTTAAAGAAGGGGGAAAGGTGTGTCCCCCTTTCGGTATCAAACAATGCAGAAATCATTAGTGACCTTAATAATTGGTGCACTTTGTTTTCAAAAGGCTTTTTCTTTCATTAATACACTATCTGTTGTTGATTTTTACATTAATGAAAGATAAAGCCACTTGAAATGATAGTCAACAAGGCAGTACTCATTGTGACATAAAAAACAACAACGTACATTACTGAAGGTTACATCTCCAGGTAAAGTAGGAAATATATGCTCGTCAAATTATTAAGTTGAGCTTAGAGTGACAGGGTGATGGAAGTGGAGTGGGGGTGTACAGGGGGTCACACACTGTGGAGATTTAAATGATAAGAAACAGTTTTAGTTATTTTTTTACCAATTAAATACTTAATAGCTTTAATAGCATATTTTTTCAAAGATATGGTTTGAGTGGCGTGGGAAGGGGGGGGGGGGGCATAATATTTTTACACAACTTTAAAATGTGATTTCTCGCATGAACACCTGCAAACCACAAAAAAAAACTTGCCCTTAGAGCCTAGTCTCGCATAGCCAGACACTTTACCAATCGCTACGCGGGAAAGGGTCTGGTAGATTGACATTGAGCAGTTTGTTCAGTTCCCCTTGCTAATTGGGGAGACCGCAAACAATAGGTGATGTAATATCCTGTGACATAAGACTGCTCAAACTTTTGCGCGTGTAGTATTTCTGTGCACAACTCTCCAACAGCCGTGTCAAAACTCTTCCTTTAGATGATGCCATTAGTTATGCTAAGCAGTGACTTGGCCTAGCTTTTTAAAGATATCTGCAGTTGGAAGTTTCGCTTAGCAGCAAAATACAGTTGTTGCTTTGTCATGCTTGTACAAGTAACATTTCTTCATGGCAATACAGAACAAGCTCTGCCTACTGATCTGAACAATTCACGCACCTGAAAATATTTAACGATTTACACCCACACTAATTGAACCACAGTTAACCACTTGCTGACTAAGCAAGAACAAACTGCTCAATGTCAGTCTACCAGACCCTTTTCCTGCGCAGCAATTGGTAAAGGGTCTGGGTACGCGAGACTACTTAGAGCCCACCCATACTGAATCATCTTCCTCACTGTTTGCATTGCTCTTAAATTTACTACTTTTGCATTGTTTGTAGCAAGAGGAGTCCATCTGAATACTTTCTGACTGGCAAGCAACACCCCATTTTTGTAATTAGAGCAAAGTTTAGTGAAGCCATCCAACATTTTGATGCCATTTGTACAGGATCCTGATAGATATGAGCACAATGTTGCAATCATAAGTACTGGTACTCTCTGTATCACATGCACATACATGAACAACTGTGGCGTGTAAGTTTCAATTATTACAAATGGCATGTTAAGTTTCAATTATTACAAATTATTGTATCAGCCCATGAGTAAATTGTAGAGCTTTTGCTGCTATGTCTGTACAAATTAAAGTTTTTGTTGTGGGGCTCGTCACACCTGTTTCCTCATGTACAAACTCGGTGTGTAGCATATAAAGTGCCATTGTGGTCTCTTTCATTCATCTTAGTAAGAGGTACTTTCTTGCTTTTTTTTCCTTCTTACATTCATAATGTATATTTAGTTTTCTAATTAAGCATTCCTATTTAATGGTTATTATTGAGACCTTTATCAAGTAGAGATGAGCAGTGTAACATCAAGTGCTGTACTGTACTGTAGTGAAAACAGCATTGTGTTCCTGAAAGGAGCACTGGACCTATGGTAACATGTAATTACTTTCCCTTCTTTGTTACAGGTTGGAGATGCAAGAGTGTCCAAGGAATTGCCATGGATACGTTTCCAGTGACGATTCAATCCTTGTTCGAAGGAAAATCTACTGGAATATTGAGGACAACTAAACTTATCACTGACACTGTCATAATCCAACTCTTTAAGAGTTTCTTCATACTGGAAATTTACAGTATTTTATTTTTATGGAATAGTTCATTAGTATTTTGTCAATGGCATTGGGAATATTATACTCATACAAACAAACTGCATTTTCAGAATAAAGTTGACTAACATAGTACTCAAGGTTTCTTCAGTTAGTGACCTCTTAGTGCTGCCTTGAGGCATCACGTCGATCGTACTTAAGTTGTATTTAACTAGTAATACAATGCTACCATTTACTCTAACACATTGGAGAAACATTTCTATGAACAAATTGGGAGGGGGGAAGGGAGGAGGCGGCGAGTGAGATGCATGGACCCAGGAAAAGTACTTGTGTTGCTCTCACTGTCGCTACTATAATATATATACACATGTAGTTTGCTCCATTCACTTTATGGAGTTGTGGTCTGTCGACTTAAGAATATGTGTCACCAGTATAACATTTGCTTCAACTTTTAGAATAAGCAGTCACGCCCAAAATTGAAGCCACACCCTTTGATATTGCAAAATATTGATGTGTACACAGCTATTTTTCCAAGTGATCATGAATGTGTACTAGCATGATTGAGGTGCTGCTAGGGGTGGGTCTGTCGGCAATGGTCAGCCCCGCAGCTAGCGACGGTCAGCCATATGCGCATGCGCACGTGCTTAAGGTTCAAAGTTCATTTGATCGGCTGAGGTCAAAGGTGAGGGTCAGCCGTTCTGCACATAACGTCGTCCCATGAATTTGGCTCACCAGCACCACAGTCGATCCAGGCCAAAAGCCAGACCCTAATCGCTCCGAGCGATAGGTAAAGGGTTTAGCTGGCCAGATTCACCAAGTTAGAAGCTATCACTGTTGTAATCCACTCAGAATTATTTGACTTATTATGGTAGACGGACCGAGCACCCAAGCATGGCCTTGTAAAATTCACTATAGTTTCTACCCATTACAGTGGAGCGTCTCTACTGCAGAGGGTCTCTCCAAACAAAATTGTCCGCAATTAAAAAAATTAATTAATAAATAAAACGACAACAAAACTTGGAATACAGCAAAACTGTACAAGTCAAGTGTCTAAAAACATGCTAGTGTTGCCTTTGTAGAGAGGTTCATTGCATTGTTATTATCACCATCAGTCATGAAACAGAGATGAATATAATTAGTTGAGAATGATAGGTTTGTACACTGTAGCTAATTAAAAGGAAAGTAAAGCAGTAGATGTTAAAAATTATGAGCTTGTCAACAATCATGCAAATGTTCTACACCACAACTTTTTTTCAATCGTCTCCTGGAAAATTGTTTTTTATATAGTAGTCGAGCGTGATCTTGAAATGTACCACCTCCAGCTAAGAGTAAACAAGTTCCGTTTGCTGCCAGAGTCTTTTCAAATAGAGCCACATACCCAGGACTTGGCAGTACCACAATTTCCTCTATTCTTTGGACCATGCTCTCTCTGTTGGTTTGATTTCCATATAAGTGTTGATAAAGCTTCCTCAGTCCTAATTCTAGCACACCGTCACTAAAATAGTAGCGCTTTCTTTGACTTCTAAGATATGTAGAACCGTATTTAGCTACATCAGTGCTTATGAACACGTCTGATATCTGACATCTGTCTTTCAATTCTCTGACCTTCCTACCAATACTGTCTACACACTTGTTTATAATTGAAACTTGCTGCTCTGAAGACTTGTCATGTAATTCGTACTTCAATGCAAACTGCTCCATTCTGAGCATTATGGATATATAGCCCAAGGCACGTGCTCGTGGCATAAACCTTTGGATGTACTTAGTAGACTGCTGCATGATTGCCTCGCTCATTCCAATATCTACATAAAACTTGTGTCGGTCGCATTTCTTTAAATTTATAGGGATGCGAAATATACTTCCTTTTTTTTCTATGCCACCAAAATGGTTAAATATAACGACAGTGTCTTGAGGCTTGAATGGCCCGTATATTAGCTGGAGAAAATCATCATTGGAGTACGTATGTGTGTCATAGCACGTCTTGCGGACAATTTGAAAGCCATAATGGCTTGCAAAACTTTGTGCATGCTTCATAAATAAGTCAGACTCAAAGAAATTATCGTGCAGACACCCCATACAACATACTCTGTCCACTAGTATTAGCTGTCTAGAGGCTTTAATGAGAAACTGATCCCAGCTAATGAAATGAGGGAAGCCGTGCGCGTGAGTAAATCTGTACCACTGTGTTATGTCAAATACGTCTGACACTCACACAGTGTTTTCAAACTTCTGCCCCGGATGATATTGAGGTCCATCGTGTATCTCATTATCTTCACTAGAATTCTCATGAACAGGATTGAGGTTGAATCCAAGCAGTGACTCGTAGTGGAGAAATGGCTCCACCACTCGAATGCTACCAGGTATGGTGGATGCCCAACATTGAAAGGATATCACATTGGCTGCTGATCCCGACAGTTGATCTGAGAAGTGAGTGGCTATAACATAGCCAGTGTCTGATGTTATACTCCTGTTAAAACTTGCTCGTCCAATAGTGAATTCAGATGGAGCAGTAGCATTCCCGATAGGAATTACCGTTTCTGGTAGCTGAAAGTTTATGGTATGGACAATACGGTCTGAACAAAAATATATGATCACTCTGGATAAGTTTATAGCTACAAAAACTGCAGCCACAAGCGCGGTTAACCAGCAAAGACGTTGCTTCATACCAGACAAGGTTATCAGTCTTCGCCATCCACATTAATCTCTCTCAGACCTCGCCCCATTCTCAATCTCCTTCCAATAAATCCACCACACCATAATTTTGTTTGTTTTCCATCCTTTGTCACACGGAAAAAGGGGCGTTAATCGCTCAATACAGCTGACGATTCCTACCTAATATTTCGATGCGCCAGTTGAGCGCTAAAAAAAGGCCTTTAGTTCTGTAGCTCGGCCCAACAAACTTCCGGAATAAGGAGAATAAAGTCCCTAGCGGTGCCCAAAGGCGGCACAAACTTCATCCTGGAACCTATTCTGGTCTTGGAGTAGTCATGCCTACCACTCCTCCTCCTGCTCCAACTGCTCACCACAACCCGAATTCAGGGACTGGCTACAGGGTGGTGCCTCAACTGCAAGCATCGGGAAGGGAAAATAAGAAGATGAAAGGGAAAGGGCATCGTTGGTATCTTGGAGGCTGTGCTTCAGCTGGAGCTACAGTATTTACCCACCCTTTGGATCTTCTCAAGGTAATGGTGACCAGCTTAGCTGTAATATTTTTGAATACTGTGTTGTCATGGAATCACCTGTGCTGTCTGCTGTCACCAGCTGTTTTATCCCCACCTGGGGCAAGCATACAAAAGTGCAGCAGGGTAGATGGACCCAGTTGTAGTTGGGGTGTGGTTAATTACTCAAATTTCAACTTAGTTCATGTTAGAAGTCTCATCTAACTGATAGTATTTCGTTTCATGAGGGTTTTTTTTATTATAGTAGCCAATCGTCTTTTTTTTTTTTAATGCTCCCTCTAATGCACATGAGGGGCGTTTTACAATAGTACTGTTAGTCGCATCGTCTGTCTGTGGAGGGCGGCTGATGCCTACACTCTGAAACATGCAGAGTGATCAAGTAGAGCTTGTAATTAGCACTTGTTAGCACCTTGACCACCAGGCATGTACGGTGTTGGCAAGCACTTTGCGATGATGTGGAAATGTTGCATGTGCATGGCTGGGATTTGTATCCTGTTGTTCTTTAAAATTAAGGACCACCAACTGCTGATGATGTTTATTGGCTTGCGGTTTGTTAAGAATACCAGAACTTGATGCACTGGCAGCTAGTCACTGCAGCTATAGGAAATAGGCTGTTTAGGTTCTGGATAGGATTCAGAGTATTGTTTTGTTAAATTATGAATTTTTTGCCTGTTCACTTAGTTTCACAGGCAAGGTTATGATATTGCTGTGGGACTGGAGTAGCTGGGATATAATTATTATTTCCATCCTTAAAATTATTATCGGAGTTAGGGGGTAGTAATATATGAAATTGGCACTATTTGAATTGCCATGTATAGGAACAGTGTACAGATAGTGTGAGATCCTATGACTTCATTTGCTACATCATCAACAACCAAATGGAGTCTGAAATGGTCATGTGCAGAGTGTTGGGTTGTCTCGCTGATGTTTATGTACTGATCATGTGATCCCATCCCACGAGCTTCTCTTCTACGTGCATGTCCCATAAGTGTGTTGGAGTTTATTTGGAGCTGTTTTTTTCAATGTGAGAGGAAATAAATGGTCTGGGAACATGCAATAATTTTCGTAACTCCCCTCCCTTCCCCCACCAGCAGTTTATGGTCGGTAAAGGGTTGGCTGTATTCACTGTCATAAGTACATAAGTACTGAACTGTAATATAAACAGTAACAATAGTATTCACAACAACAGCAATAATAATAATAATAATAACAACAACAATCATAATAATAATAACAACAATCATAATAATAGTGAAAAATGATGACGATAGTGATGATGATGATGATGATGATGATTATGCACACTCTCTCACTCCAGTAGTATTCCTACTCTATTAATGTCTACGTCACATTCATAGCACTTGGTCCAATCAATAGCTCAATTATCAATTCCTCCCTAACAATAGGACAGTATTGGTTCTTGGTGGTTCAATGTGTTCCTTGTCAACAATAGGACAGTTTTATTTCTTGGTGAGCCAACATAATTCATATGTATGAGACAGCTTCCTGCCTGCCTGTACAGTGAATGAGGATCATCAGGGAAACCATTGTGGTGTCCAATGTTAAATCTTCCAGGACATTGTTTTAACTGCTGAGCTGTCACACTTTTTTTAAGACAAGCACACTTTAAAAAAAAATCACTGTGAAATAGTTCATTCTTTTCAGATTTCTGCCCCCACTCCCTATAAAAGCCTTGTCCAATTCTTAAGTGTGTATGTATGCATGTATGTGTGTATATATGTATGTGTGTATGTGTGTATGTATGTATGTGTAAGCAGAATTGCTAATGAAAGACCAGAACTAGACTTCATGATGTTGAAGAATTGTTTGACAGCAGTAGAGTAATTAAACTATAGTTTTCATACTTGTACTGATCATTATTTTTTCATAAATAAATTTCAGTTAGGGTAAAATATATTTAGGTGGAGAACTAAATTTAGGGGGGGAACCCAGGGCTCCCATAGTCTGCATGTGTGTATCTATGTATGTGTGTATCTATGTATGCGTGTGTATGTATGTGTGTATCTATGTATGCGTGTGTATGTATGTATGTGTATATATATATATGTATGTATATGTGTATGTATGTATGTGTGTATATATATGTATGTATGTGTGTATGTATGTATGTGTGTATGTATATGTGTATGTATGTAGGTTCAATTGCAGACTCAGCAGAAGGTGTCTAAGGGCGTGTTTGGCATGGCAGTGCAGGTGGTCAGGTCACATGGAGCTCTGGCATTTTACAATGGATTGACGGCATCTCTAGGACGACAAGTGGGTCTTCTTCGTGTTGTAGTTGTAGTTGTTAGAGAAGGTTTGAGACGTTCCTTGTTTTATTTCCAATGTTTTCAGCTGACGTATTCTTCAGTAAGGTTTGGTGTTTATGACATCGTAAGACCAAGACTAGAGGCTAGAATTCAAGGTGGGCATTTAAAGTGTGTGTGTGTGTGTGTGTGTTTATATAGGCTAGGAATTAGTAGGGCTTATTGAAAGAATTTTCCCCTTTTTAATGAGATGATAATATGGTATGCCAGCTACTTCAGCATTTGTTGTTTTCTAAACCTGTTCTCACCTGCTATACTTATAATAATAAATAATAATAATAATAATAATAATAATGTAATAATAATAATAATGTAATAATAATAATGTAATAATAATAATAATAATAATAATAATAATAATAATAATAATAATAATGTAATAATAATAATAATAATGTAATAATAATAATGTAATAATAATAATGTAATAATAATAATAGTGTAATAATAATGTGTTTTCTATTGTTCTTAGGAAAGCTTCCTTTTTCTTACAAAATTGTGGTTGGGGCATTGGGAGGTAAGTATGTATGTACATATGAATGTATGTAGCTCTTACTGATAGTTAAATTAGGTGACGAAGCTATGAGAATATGTCGAGCTTTTATTGGTTGTTATATGCGTGTGTGTGTGTGTGTGTGTGTAGGTTTTTGTGGTGGAATTGTTGGCAGTCCATTTGACATTGTCAATATACGGTGAGTTATACATGCATACATTCATACATACATACATTCATACATACATACATACATACATTCATACATACATTCATTCACACATACATACATTCATACATACATACATTCATACATACATTCATACATACATTAATACATACATACATACATATATACATACATTATATACATACATACATTCATACATACATACATATATACATACATACATATATACATACATTCATACATACATTCATACATATTCATACATACATACATATATACATACATACATATATACATACATACATTCATACATACATTCATACATACATACATACATATATACATATATACATTCATACATACATACATACATACATACATACATACACATGGATACAAGCCTTCTGATGTGTATCAGAGGTTCTGCAGCTTTTGTTTATGATGGTACACTAGGTGTGGGTGGGACACTACTTGGTAATGGTTGATTGCACATGAGCTGAGTGCAGAGATGAATAGTGTGTTGTTGTGTAAATGTGTACCCAACATCTCAATACCTCTACCTTACCAAATATTGCATTTTACTGGAATAACTCCATGTAAAAACTGGCACTGTACCATTCCATAGCGTAGCAATCAGGTAAAGGGTCTTGGTGTACAAGATTAGTTTAAATGTTGGTAACTGTGTATCATAATATAATATAATGTTATGTATTGCAGAATGCAAAATGATTCCAAACTGCCAGATCACTTACAGCGCAGGTTTGTCATCTGTTATGTCATATAATACACAACATACATGCATACATGCATACATACATATATACTTACATACATACATACATACATACATACATACATACTTACATACATACATACATACATACATACATACATACATGCATACATACACTAGTTTGCATTTTAATTGTCACACAATATTTTGTTATGTTTCACTAGCCTAGAGTGTACGTATTAGTTCATTGATTGACTGTTAGCCCAGAGGTGTATACATCAGTGCACATGCTACAATAATGTTCCCCTCCCAATTCACAAACCACAAGTTATTAGATTATCCCATTGAATAACTTTAATAGAATGTGAATCCATTAGGAATGGAGTGGGTGTGGTCTTCATGCAACAGTATTTCTGTTTCTTTATTATGTGATTATATAATATACATATGTGACCCGCTCCGTGAAAATCGACCATTTGCAATAAATTATTGAAACGCGTAAAGGCCGAAAAAAGCCGAAAAATTTTTTTTTTCTGGATTTAAAATTTTTTTTTAACAGGGGTAAGTACAAGGGTTTTTCGACTTCTGTGCAAAATTTCAGCGTTAGTAGATAGCGTTTTCATACACTAAACTTACTTTGTCTTTTGAAGCGGTCCGTGAACGAACTTATAAAAAAAACGTCATCACAGAGTCACCATAACAACTCCCGCGAAATAGCTCCAGCCTAATAGTGTCGACCAATATGGCAGAGAGAATAGCTAACGCTACAAACCTTCTGGGTGCTGACAGCTTGCACTACAGCATATCCAGTTAGTGAACAAGAAGGCCAAAAGGCTAGAAATCTATAGAGAACGTGGTTTGAGTAAACAAACGGCCATTTTTTTCCCGGCAAATGTGGGCGTAACCGTGACGCGGAGAAATTTACGGACTTTAGGCATTGGTAGAGTCCTGGGGCGGGACAGATGCTGAATGTGGTAGCTCTTCAACTAAAAGAATCAATTTGTTGGTTGGTCTTTTATACTCCTTTCCTCCAGCTAATAGAGTAACCACTCTGACTAATCCATCTCTTCCTGGATGAAGGGCTACTACTCTTGCAAGAGGCCAAGTTCTGCGAGGTGTCTCTGGGAGGTCTTTACAGAAAACTACATCTCCAACTTTGTAGTTCTTTGTAAGTCTATTCCACTTGGTGTAGCGGTTGAGAGTCTGTATGTACTCAGAGGACCATCGGTTCCAGAAATCTTTGGAGAGTCTTTGAACTAAACTCCATCTCTTGTTGCAAGCTATGTTCTTAACTGGTATGTTTTCTGGAAGGGAAACTAGTGGTTTGAAAGTGATGAAGTGTCCTGGTGTTAACGGTTCAATTCCATCTTCAGGAGCAGAGTCCATTTGAACAAGTGGTCTCGAATTTAGATCGGCTGATATCTCTTTGGTGAGAGTATCTAACTCCTCGTAAGATAATACATTTGAGCCTATAACTTTGCGAAGCAATACTTTGACTGATTTTACTGCTGTTTCCCAAAGACCACCGAAGTTTGGACTGCGACTAGGTATATGCGTCCACTTAATACGTCGATCAGCGAAGTATTTGGCTACTGACTCGGTAGTTCTTTTGCTGTTCAAAAAATCATAGATCTCTTTAAGCTGATGTCTTGCACCGACAAAATTTGTTTCGTTGTCCGAAACAATTTCAGAAGGAGCACTTCTGATGGCAATAAATCGACGTAGAGCTGCTATGAATGACTCAGTTGAAAGATCGGTAACGATTTCAATATGGATAGCTTTCGTAGCAAAACAAACGAAGAGAGATATGTAACCTTTAACAACTACTGGCTTTCTTATACGGCCAAGTTTAATAGAGAATGGGCCAGCAAAATCCACACCAGTTACAGTAAAGGGAGATGAAAGTGTTACCCTAGCTTCTGGAAGTTGTCCCATTTGTTGGTGTAAAGCTTTTGTATGGTAATATTTGCATGTGATGCAAGCTCTGGTAACATCTCTGATAGCCTTTCTAGCTCCTGTGATGTAATAGATTGGAGAGAGACTACCAATAAGTAAACTCGGACCAGCATGATGATGCAGATGGTGGTGGTAGTCTATTAGAATGTGGGTAAGATGAGTTTTACCATTGAGAATAATAGGGTCACGTGTTTTTGAGATGAAGTCAACTGCGAGTTTCTCAGTCTTCCTCCAACACGCAGCAATCCCTCACTTCCCATGATAGGATTTAAGTATCGAAGAGAGCTATGGTTTGAAACTTGTCTGCCCTTTTGAATTGCTTTGATATCTTCACTGAATTCTCTTTGTTGATGAATTTGGAGAACATGAATTTCTGCTCTGTTGATTTCCTCAGAAGTAAGGTGTGAACAGGTATTCCTCAAATTCTTACTTTTGCGAGAATTGCATATAAAACGACGAATCCAAGCAGTTATTCGGAGAAGGTGATTGTAGGATGAAAATCTGTCAGAAAAGTCCATTCTCACTGTAGTTGTCATAGTTAGTCGTGGCTTCTTAAGTTCAGGTAAGTTTGTCTGAGTGGTAAGAGGGTTCTCAGGCCAAAATATAGGTGACTGTGACAGCCATGGTGGTCCCATCCACCATAACTCAGATGTGACTAGTTGTGATGGTAAACATCCTCTGGAGGCTATGTCAGCAGGGTTGGATTTGGTAGGTACATGTCTCCATCGGTCCTGTGAAATATTACTGAGTATTTCCCCAACTCGATTTGCCACAAATGTCTTCAACAGGTGAGTAGGTGTTTGGAGCCAATGAAGAACAATAGAAGAGTCTGTCCAGGCATAGACACTTCCTGTAGAAATATGAAGCACATGACAGACATAGGATAAGAGTTTAGACAACAGTAATGCACCACAAAGTTCTAGTTTAGGTATGGTAACATGCTTGAGGGGTGAAACTTTGGACTTCGCCATGATCAGTGAAGTTGACACAGTTGAGTCATGATATAAAACCCTGAGATACACTACTGCTCCATATGCTGCTTCTGATGCATCACTGAATCCATGTAGTTCCAACTGAAGAACTGACTTTCCAGCTTGAAGATAACAACGACTGATAGGGTATGCTGAAAGTAAATGAAGGTCATCCCTCCATCTCTGCCAGTCACAAAGGATTGTCTCAGGAACAGGGTCATCCCAGCCAAGCTTAAGCTGCCAGAGTTTCTGCAATAAGATTTTTACGAACAGAACAGACGGTGAATGAAAACCTAACAAATCAAAAACTTGTGCTGCTTGAGATGCAATACTTCTCTTGGTGGTTGAAGATACATTAACATCATTAACTGTAGGTATGGCTACATAGAAAGTGTCCTCACGAGTGTTCCAGTGAATTCCCAACGTTTTCTGGAAGCCTTGAGGTAACGGTAGCGGTTGAGTTGATTCCTTTTCTCGTAGAATTTCTGGAATAGAATTGAGGACTCGCTCTGAACTGGATCTCCACTTGCGAAGTATCATTCCAGCACAGTTCAGCAAAGTGTTCAGTTCTGCACGGAGCTGAATAGCTTCATCCTCGGATTCGGCTCCGGTTAAGCAGTCATCTACGTAGAAATCTTCTAGAACGACGGTTGAGGCTGCCGGGTATTCGGACTGGTGATCAGTGGCTACTTGTCTTAAAACTTGGGTTGCAAGAAACGGTGATGAAGTTACACCAAAAGTCAATCTTGTCATTCTAGCTTCTTGCAGGGGCTTGCCAGATTCAGGTCGCCATAAAAATCTGTGTAAGTCTCTGTCCAGTTCACTGAGTTCCACCTCGCGAAACATTTTTGAAATGTCCGCGGATACTGCCACACGATGAAGACGAAACTTGATGAGTATATCGGTAATTTTTGGATATAGGCAAGGTCCAGGTAACAGGATATCATTCAGTGACCATCCAGTTGTTGTTTTAGCTGAGGCATCAAATACAACTCTCAACTTGGTTGTTGTACTACTAGACTTTACCACCCCATGCATAGGGAGGTAGAAAGTTTGACTTTCAGGTACAGTTAGCCTGTTGTCTGGGACTTTCTCAGCGTGTCCAAGGGTGAAGTACTCCTGAACCACTGCTTGAAACTCATCCCACGTTCCCCGTCTTTGTAAGGAACGTTCGTTGATGATGAACCGTCTGGTTGCTTGTTCACGAGAACATCCTAGGTTAGGTGTGGGTTGCTTTTTAGGTAATGACACAACATATCTACCGTCGGAGTTCCTTTGATGGTTATTTCGAAAATGATCCACCGCAAATTGTTCTTCTGGTGACAGGTTGCTTGCTTTAGGTGGTTCTTCCAACTCCCAGAAACGATTAAGGTCTATTCCAGGGTCTGGTTGACTTGCTTGCAATGTATATACTCCTCGAGTAAGTTCATTGTTAGATTCTGAAAACATAGTTCCACCAATGGTCCAACCAAAAATAGTCTGGTAGGCGATCAGATTAGTTCCTGGACACCGCTTGACTTCATCGAGCTGTATCGTCGCAATCACATCCATACCGAGTAGCAAGTCAATTCGTCCTGCTTTGCCGAATTTAGGGTCTGCAAGCGATAAGTTAGCAAAATTAGGTAAATCTGCAATGTTAACTTCAGTTGTTGGTAAATGAGATACAATCTTATCCAATATTGCTGGCTTGACATAAACTTTCTGATCACCCTCAGTTGATGCTAGTTCAATATCAGCAACAAATTGGCTGTCCGGCACTGAAACTCCTTGTATCCCAGATAGTGATGTAACTCGGCGATGCTTGCGAGCTTTCACTTGTTGAACCAGTCTATTGGTCACTAATGATAGAGAAGCACCACTATCAATAAGTGCTCTAGCTCTTATGGTACCACCAGGTCCTTTGACGAGAACTTGACAGGTTTGTAAAAGTGCCTGAGAATCAGACAAGGAATTATCTGGGGCTGCAAGAGCAGATAGTTGTATTGTTGTAGAAGCTGGTTGGCTAGTTAAAGAAGTAGTTTGGTTAGTTGAAGAAGTTGGTTGAGAAGCTGGTTGGTTTGATGTAGAAGTAGTTTGATTAGTTGAAGAAGTTGGTTGAGAGGCAGGTTGGTTTGTTGTAGATGTAGTCTCATGAAGCAAAGTATGATGTTTGTGTCCACAGTTTCGACAAGAATATTTGCTAGTGCAGGCATCTACACGATGGTAAAGAGACAAACAATTAAAACAAAGTTTATATTGCTTAACCTTTCGTTTCTTCTCATCCAGACTAAATCTTTTGAAAGTTTCACACTGGGCTACTGAGTGATCTCCCTTCTGACAAATAATACAACTACTGGCTTTGGTAGCCACTATCACTGGTTTAGGCTTTTTGGCACTGAATGAAGAATTGTTATATTGTGCTGGCTTGCTGTTGTTACTCTCTGAGATAAATTTAGAGTTTTCAAGAAGAAGGCATCTCTTAGTAGTAAATTCTCGAAGTATGTCGAGGCTGGGAACATCTTCTTCATCAGCAGTATACTTCGACCATTCCATAAACACTTCTCGAGACATTTGGTTTTCTATATGTGCAACTAATATCCTACCCCACTCACAGTAAACACTCCGTTTTAAGGCATCGATGTCGCCGAACAGTTTCGTGTGAGCATTAAGGAATACTTTGTTAGTGTCTGCAGAAAATTTGAAGTCTGTAATTCGTTGCACTAAATGACGGAAAACCTTCCTTGGACGATGATATTGTCGACTTAGTTTCTCAAGCATGGATGAATAGTTGAAGTTTCGAACTTCATCTACTACGAGTTCCGCTGCCTCCTTAGACTTCAACGAGGAATGAAGGTAGTTCACCCTATCGGATTCGGTTAACTCTGGGTACTTAGCTAGCATGTCTTCAAATCTCCGTATAAATGACGGCCACTCGTTAAAATCTCCGTTAAAAGTTGGCAGAGATACGGCGGGAAGTTTGACTTTAGAAGCAGACGAAGCTGTTGTTAAGGTCGTTGACGCAGAAGATCGTAGGTCTGTTGATGGTACCGGTAGCGATCTTTGAAGGTGTGCGATACGTCGCCTTAAGTCCTTTGAATGATGCTTTAATTCGGAACATTCTCGAGCACCGGGCGTTGACATGGAATCCACAAATTCTTCAAACAGCAGTTCTAACTTAGGCAAGTCCCGAGGCAAAATGGATTCGATGTCTTCGAATTCCAGGTCTTCGTATCCCTCTAGCTGTGTTTCGACACGTTGAAGAAGATGAAAGGAATTGTTCTGGTCTTGAAGAATTTGAAGGAAGCCAAATTGTTTCATAAGGGTACGATCGAATTCTTCCGCTAGAACTTCTTCAGCTTGAAGTAAGCTCGTGTCACTGTCGGATATGGTTTCCAATATAGCTTGATGATTAGATGAAAATAACTCTTCGGCTCGGTTGAGGTTTTCACGTATTCGTTTGATTTGATTCGAATCCAAGCTTGAAGGCGGTAAATCTTTGAGGTTGGCTATGGAATTTGCGGCTCTAGTCACATTTCCTTTAGCAGTGCTGATTTTGCGACGAAAGTCAACAACTGTAGACATGGTATTGGTAGGTAGTTAGATTGGACAGACGGAACAAGGATAGTGAGGTGATGTTGATTGTCTATCCGGCTCGAAGGACCAAAAATCTAGTCAGGAGTATGGTAGAGCCAACTGCGCTGGGGATAATTGGAACTACCTAAACTATCCGATTGAGGTGATAAAGACGGGAATAGCTAATTATCCCTGATAAACGATCAAATAATGATATAATATTAGAGTTGTGAAAGATAGTTATTTAGAATGAACGACAGTAAAACAACTAAAAGGTAACGGTAACAACAACGGGTAACCACAATAACGCACATGCATGAACAAAAAACGGAAGACTTGACATGCGCATAACTAAAACAATGTTCGATATGATAATGTTCGATATGAATAATGTTTGATGAATGAACCAGTACTATTCCGTGTCCAGACCTGCTTGTGGGGCTGGACCAGGCATCTCGCTGTAAAGTGATTTTTCTCGTAAAAACGAACGGTTAATTGGTGAAAACGCGTGTAGTGTTTTTGTTTGTATCTTTGCGGAGAAGCGTCGGAGAAAAACGCTTAAGGGCTCATCGTACTTCCTGATAAATTTTGGGCTTACTGAAGCTAAACAATGAATTTTCATTTTTTTTTGCAAATGCTCGATTTTCTGGGAGCCGGTCACATATATTCATGCAGCAGTATTTCTGTTTCTTTATTATGTGATTATATAATATACATGTATTTATTCCACCCTAGATATCTTCACAATTATGTCTTTAGTGTCACACGCTTGTAGTTGTAGCAAATGGCCAAACTTTTCACTTTTCTTGGTTTTTATAGCTAATCCTCTGGTGTACCCTGCTCAACAGGGTTAGAGCAGCTGCTAAAATATCAGCTGAGGGTGTGGGTAGCCCCTACAACCAACTTTATGCTGTGAATTACCCTACCTCTAGTACTAACTACTGTACAGTAGTGAAGGTATCTAGTGTGGAATAAACCACTTGTTACACTCGTCAGAGTGTTATGGCAAGATATTTCACTCTCAGGCTTTATTTTCACTCACCTCTGGCTCATGAAAAATTAATTAGCCTGCTCATGAAATATTTCGCCTCACACTCTGTATAAGTACTATAATATATATATATATAATATATATATATAGTACATATTACAGTTACACTTAAGTATTATATATTATATAATATATAGTACATATTACAGTTACACCTGACCCAGAGGAGGAAGGTAGCTGTAAAAACCAAGAAAATTGAAAAGTTTGGCAGGTTGCTATATAACTACAAGGGTAATGAGCTTGCTCTGTACAGAGTGAAATAACAGTGTGAAATATCTGTGAGTTATTTTACTGTCATGTACCTAAAGATATCATTGTGAAGATATCTAAGGTGGAATATAGTGAAAATATAGCCTGAGAGTGAAATATCTAGCCATATCACTCTAATGAGTGTAATAAGTGGTTTATTCCACACTAGATATCTTCACTGAAGTAGTTTTTGGTAACTCATGGTGTTAAAACTCACTAGGGGCTCCCCACAACCCCAGCTGATATTATAGCAGCTGCTCTAACCTGGCTGGGTAGGCTCCACTAGAGTAAATGTACATAGCTATAAAAACCCAGAACTTGTACGCCAGGCCCACAGGCCCGTGCTATAACTACTCTGGTAATGAGCTTGTGCAATACAGCCATGAGATACACGGGTCATTTACCTAAAAATATCATTGTGAAGATATCTAGCTTGGAATATATATAATACTTATAGCACGAGTCAGAGTACAATATGGGAAAATATTTTACGAGCACGCAAAATATTTTCACGAGCCAAAGGCGAGTGAAAATGTGGCGTGAGAGTAAAATATCATTCCCATATTGTACGACGAGTGTGATAAGTGATTTATTGCTTCTTTGAAAATTTTCTCAACCGGTTACAATACAATTTTCATTGATTTTACTCGCTACGCGCGTGCTACAAGTAGCGTACAATATAAACCGTACAATATGGGAGAATACAGAACGCTCGCGTGATGCGGAAATATTCAAGTAAAAATATCAAAGCTGCAATAAATAAATATATATATATATATATAAAGAAACAGAAATACTGCTGCATGAACATTAATTCCACACCCACTCCATTCCCTAATGGATTCACATTCTATTATATTTAATACATAATTAATCAGCCGTTTCTATGGTTGTGACTGGTGTGCATGTGTGACCTTGTAGATATCGCCATGTATTTGATGGCTTGAGACGTATCATCATGGAAGGTACGTGTCTCATTCCTGAGTGGGTGTGGTCTGTTACATTTACCTGTGACTGTAACTCTTTCTCTCCTTGTGCACAAATTTTATTTACATGTGGCATTGTAAGCAGGGTTGAGGTCAAATACAATAGTATTTGTACTTAAGTTGTATTTAAATACTTTTTTTTTTATATTTGTATTTATATTTTTAGACCAAAAAAGTGAAGTATTTGTGTTTGTATTTCTAATGTTTTTTTTTGTTTTTGTAATCTTATGGGCTTGGAATGATAAATGAGGCTGTCAAATTAGATACTTGTATTGTATGTGCAGAGGGATTTTTCCACATGTGGAAAGGAGCATCACTGAATATTTGTCGAGCAATTTTGATGACATTATCACAAGTGAGTTCTTGCAGTACTGGTGGTAGGTCATGTGATCTGGCTTTATGTTGGTGACTCTTTACATGTAGATTGCATTTTATGAGCAAATAAAGCAATTTCTTCTAGGCACTGGCTATTTCAAGGACAATGTCATAACTCACTTCAGTTCCAGCTTAGTGGCGGTAAGCTCTATGTGTGGTGTATGCGTGTGTATGTACCCTACCACATGGTGGTGGTTGATGTACCTACCACACAGTGGTGGTTGATGTACCCTACCACACAGTGGTGGTTGATGTACCCTACCACACAGTGGTGGTTGATGTGAACCCTACCACACGTGGTGGTTGATGTAACCCTACCACACAGTGGTGGTTTTGATGTGTCCCTACCACAGTGGTGTTGAGTACCTACCACACAGTGGTGGTTGATGTACCCTACCACCAAGTGGTGGGGATGAACCTACCACACAGTGTGTGGTTGATGTACCCTACCACACAGTGGGGGTTGAGTGTAAAGCCTACCACAGTGGTGGTTGATGTTTACCTACCCAAACAGGGTGGTTGGATGTAACACCACACAGTGGTGGTTGATGTACCCTACAACAGAGGTGGTGATTGTACCTACCACCCGGGTGGTTGGGTGATTAGATACCTACACACAGTGGTGGTGATGTGTACCTACCACACAGTGGGGGTTGAGGGACCTACCCAACAGTGGGGTGTGATGTCCTACCCACCGTGGTGGCTTTGATGTACCCCACCACACATGGTGGTTGGAGGTACCCTACACACAGGGTGGTGATGTACCCTATACACACGTGGTTGGTGATTGGTACCTACCACACCGTGGTGGTTTGATGACCCACTAACCACACAGAAGTGCGTGGTGATTGTACCCTAACACCAGTGGTGGTCTGATGTAACTTACCACACAGTGGTGGTTGATGTACCTACCACACAGTGGTGGTTGATGTACCCTACCACACAGTGGTGGTTGATGTACCCTACCACACAGTGGTGGTTGATGTACCCTACCACACAGTGGTGGTTGATGTACCTACCACACAGTGGTGGTTGATGTACCCTACCACACAGTGGTGGTTGATGTACCCTACCACACAGTGGTGGTTGATGTACCCTACCACACAGTGGTGGTTGATGTACCTACCACAGTGGTGGTTGATGTACCTACCACACAGTGGTGGTTGATGTACCTACCACACAGTGGTGGTTGATGTACCCTACCACACAGTGGTGGTTGATGTACCCTACCACACAGTGGTGGTTGATGTACCCTACCACACAGTGGTGGTTGATGTACCTACCACACAGTGGTGGTTGACGTACCTACCACACAGTGGTGGTTGATGTACCCTACCACACAGTGGTGGTTGATGTACCCTACCACACAGTGGTGGTTGATGTACCTACCACACAGTGGTGGTTGATGTACCCTACCACACAGTGGTGGTTGATGTACCTAACAAACCAGTGGTGTGATTCCTCCTATACACACAAGTTGGTGAGTTTGATGTTACCCTACACATACAGTGGTGGTTTGAGGTTTACCCTACCACACAGTGGTTGGTTGATGTACCTACCACAAGTGGTGGTTGATGACCCTACCCACAGTGGGGTGTGATGTACCTACCACACAGTGGTGTTGATGTAACCTTACCACAACAGTGGTGGTTGATGTAACTACCCACAGTGGTGGTGAGGTACCTACCACACAGTGGTGGTGGACATACCTACCACACAGTGGGGGATGTACCCTACCACAACAGTGGTGGTGTGTACCTACCACACAGTGGTGGTTTGATGTACCCTACCACACCGTGGTGGTTGATGTGTACCCACCACACATGGTGTTGATGTACCTACCACACAGTGGTGGTTGATGTACTCCTACCACACCCATGTGGTGGTTGATGTTACCTGACCACGTGGTGGTTGAGTTGCAACACAACAGTGGTGGTTGATGTACCCTACCAAACAGTGGTTGGTTGCTGGAACCTTACCAAAGTGGTGGTTGATGTACTACACCACAGTGGGGTTGAGTAACCACCACACTGGTTGGCAACTGACCTGTACCTACCACACAGTGGTGGTTGATCCGAGACCCTACCCCCTACCACCAGGGGTGGCTTAATTAATACCACACAGTGGTTGGTGTGCTGATGGACCTACCACACAGTGGTGGTGAGTACCCTACCACAAGTGGTGGGTTGATGTACCTACCACAAGTGTGGTTGATGTACCCTACCACACAGTGGTGGTTGATGTACCCTACCACACAGTGGTGGTTGATGTACCTACCACACAGTGGTGGTTGATGTACCCTACCACACAGTGGTGGTTGATGTACCTACCACACAGTGGTGGTTGATGTACCCTACCACACAGTGGTGGTTGATGTACCCTACCACACAGTGGTGGTTGATGTACCTACCACACAGTGGTGGTTGACGTACCTACCACACAGTGGTGGTTGATGTACCCTACCACACAGTGGTGGTTGATGTACCCTACCACACAGTGGTGGTTGATGTACCCTACCACACAGTGGTGGTTGATGTACTTACCACACAGTGGTGGTTGATGTACTTACCACACAGTGGTGGTTGATGTACTCACTTTGTAAATTAATACTTTAGGACTGCAGCATAATGTTGTTGTTGTTTTTATCCATTCTTGTCACCCTGGTTTAGTTGCATCAGTTTCCCTCTCCTGCTCTTTTTCTTCCTGTCCTATTCCTTTCTTCAGCTCTTTCTTCTTGAGCCATAGATTCCCTTCTCCTACTTTGTCCATATATCTCTTCCTTCCTCTCAGTTTCTCTGTTCCTCTGTCCATCATTGTGGACTTAGGCGTGTGTAACTATTGCCTTCCCTTTCCAACACCTTTTATCAACTTTTTCTCCATCCTTTCATTTTCAATTTCACCCGCTATTAGTAGCTGTAATAGTCGTAGTTACCCCTTCAGTTTGTGGCAATTCTTTACCAACCCAGCTCAACTAATGGATTATTCTTGAATACACACCGTCATCATCATTGTTACTGACTGACAAGGTTTTATATATATATATATACTTTTTGTATAATGTGTGTAGGGAGGTGTGGCTACTACGTTAACGCAACCGGTAGATGTAATGAAAACTAGGTTAATGAGTTCTAGTCCAGGACAGTTCAGAAGTATATGGGATTGTGCCCTCTACACTGCTAAAACTGGACCTTTGGGATTCTTCAAGGTAATGTCAATGTGAGGTGTGTGTGTGTGCGTGCGTGCATAGTTGCATAAAGGGCTGCTTAACCCTGTCACCGGCAGGTTTATGACATCTAGTGTGGTGATAATTAAATTTTTAAAATTTTTATTCTTTTCCTGTAGAGACAATCAGCAATATCACAAAAATATATTCTAAAAGACTAAATACGCTTTCATTTCAATTCTTTTATTACAGGAAGTGCTACATACATCACAGCATAATAATTAGAATGTTATATTGGATAATTGATTTTTTTAAAGTGGAAAATTGCCGACTGATCGATGAGTGCCATATGGCACTATTGGCGGTGAATGGGTTAAAGGGACTGGGTTTGTTTTCGTAATTATTACATTATTGCTATAACTCATCCCACGGGTAGGGATGGAAGACACTAATGAATAATATTTCCCGGTTTCTGTGCCATAGTACTACTATAATTTAATTTTAATTTTTTTATCTTTGTTGGTAATATACGTACTACAGGGATATGTGCCTGCCTTTGTTCGGCTGGGTCCTCAGACGATCCTCACCTTCATCTTCGTAGAACAGTTGCGCAGACTTTTTCCAAAGACTTGACATCAGAGATGTTACAATCACAGCAGTTGTCAATGATGCAATCATAATCCTTTCCAATAATTTATATAATTTTTTATTCATTAATAAATTCATGACTATCATGTTGTAGAAAGCAAGAGGTTTGTGTGTGCGTGTATTGGTTGTGCCATTGGCCCAGAACTTGTAGGTCCCCCGCTGTGGCAATTCTCCATCTGATTTTTCTTCCTCTGCCTCCCACCAGTCCACCCAGCTGTGAGGAATGGCCTGTTCTCCTGTGAATTCTTAGTCCGGCTCTAGGAGCTTTGCTTCATAGTGCCTGTGTGGCGTACTCAACTACCATTGTTCCTTTACCTAACATTAAATCCCTTACCGATTGTCTATCACGTGCCACTCTGGTTTTTACATGTGCATTGCCAGTATTTTAGTTTGGTGATTGAACAGTGGGTGCGAGCTATAGCCTTGC